>Ga0209780_1004226_pt1 | contig 10992 bp, 4 predicted proteins | sample WorMetexBAHAMAS2_FD_187384 | JGI IMG/M metagenome (GOLD analysis project Ga0209780, IMG submission 187384) | Marine gutless worms symbiont microbial communities from Max Planck institute for Marine Microbiology, Germany - Inanidrilus exumae... | ecosystem: Host-associated > Annelida > Digestive...
TCTGTGAGCAGTCCGAGAGACGGTTGTTGTCGAGGTAGAGCGCGCTGAGACGCGGCGAGTTCTTGACGAGAGCTTTCGGAAAAGTCTTGAAGCGATTAGATCCGAGATCTACCACGCGCAGCCTCGACGGCTTTATCGATAGTTTCGCTATTGACTCTTCCTGTAACGCAGTGCCAATTTACAGAATTTCAGTAGCTGGAAAACCATAACATGTGTCCAATGTAAAGGTAAAGTTCTCCCATACTCGTTACCGAGCGTTGCTCCCGGAGCTGATCCCAGTATACAGGCAGTCAGCCCGCAGGTGACTTGAAGCCATCCTCTAGGCGTTAGGCTGCCATTACTTTCCATTAGGCCTGCGGTTACCTTCCCAGCCGAAGAGCATCACCGCCCATCAGCCGGTACCAAATCATACTGCTTGGTGACAGAGGCACATGCGTGTGAGCAGCTTGCCAGAGGCTGTTACCTGGAAGCGGACCTGCCGAGATTCGAACCCGCGATCTTCTGGATCGCGAGCGAATGCTCTACCGTTAAGCCACATAGGCCACAGTGTCCAATGTAATCTGGAAAAAAACCGCATTGCCGAGTTGTCACCCTTCGCGGCTGCGAATAGATTCGTCTGATCTTGACCCTCATTTAACACACTGTTCCTTGGACCCACGTGAGTTAGCCCCCAAAACAGCATCTCGATCGGTTCAGCCATTTTGGCAGGGTTTACGAACGTGACCAACAAACAAACCGACACACAGCCACACAGACCACAATACTACGTCTGCATCTTATGCTCTCAGTGCATGCGACACAGCCTAAAAATATGTCATACAGTAAATGTCACTAATGTCAATAACGCTAGTTTAGGCCGTGTAGTAAAATATTTATATATCTGAGAATTCATGTATGTAGTTATATAGTTTGGCCTTTCTATATTACTACAAATGTTTCAGCAGCTGATAATAAATAGTTTTAACTAGAAGAAGCCAGCACTCACAAGAGTGCAAAGTCCCACGCCGGCAATGTTTTTGTGACTCGTGACCTTGACCTTTGACCTCTTGACCCCAAAATAAATGGGTTTTTAGGACTCATCGTGGAACATTTCTGTGGCGATCCTATCCGCATTGATTTTTGAGATATCGTGCGGAAAACAGACATACACACAAAGGGAGATAAAAACTTGCCGTAGGAGTGGGTAATAGACTTCAACAATAAGTCTATTACTAAAGTCACCTGACGTTAGCGCTAAATGTCGGATTCAAAACCCGTTCATCAATAGAAAACGAACGAAGAAAGAGCAGGCAGTTTCTTTTGTGCGTAATTTGACGCAAAGTATTTCGCTGCAAAAAAATAGTCACAAATATAACGATTAATTCGGAATACGAATAGGCCTAAGATAAAAATAATAAGAGCTCAGCTGTCGCAGACTGTGAGATTATTATTCATTATATGCAGCACTGTTGTGGTATATTTGGGTTCATAATCTATAACACAGACGTGAATAAGAGTAAATGTGGGCACCAGTGGCGTCGTCAGGATTTGGTGCCTGCAGGAGGGGCACATGCAAAAGTCACTGGGTTTTACAGGAGGCAACTGTCGACGTATAGTCGCTGTCAGACTTTGTACAGGTCAAAGTGCAATGAAAAAAATTAATTGTTGTAAGTCGAGGGGGGCACGTTCCCCAGTGCCACATAGCTGGCGACGCCAATGAATGTGGGGGTAGGAAGTTCTTCAAAAATCTGGCACCGGCAGGATTTCAACTCGAAACTTATTGTACAGCAAGTCATCATGCTATTTGACCGTAGAATCACTGGCATGCTGGACCTAGTCGGCCCTCACAACGATGCATTACCACTGTTCCTTACAGAACACAACAAAGTTGAATTAACTAGGCAAATAGGGGTGCGACGAAACACCGCATTGGACGCATCAGACCCCGGAAATGTATACTAAAGTAAAATAAATGCATTGCTGAAATGTCACATAGGCATTGCTAATTGCTAGGAAGTTGAAGTTGAGATCAGCGCCTAAAACAGCGAAAAGGAGCCCTATAGGAGGACTATGAGACGTTTGCAGGGAGACATTACAGTCCGATCCCTGCACCGGACAACAAGCGGGCGCTGCTTGAGGCCTAATGACATTTTATGAACAGCAGAACTTTGCTTAACACGTCGAGCGAATCGAGTTGTGGTACCTGTTTGGTAATCAAAGTATACGACCAAAGAAATTACGCTTTCATGCAATACGATGGAAACCAGAGAGTAGGCTATACAAGAAACGGTGACGCAGTTTCGGTATCGCGAGCTGTTGATGCATGCGGGCTGAGTAGACCCCAAGCCGCCGCCGAATATCCGAATTAGCCGCCGAATTTTTGTCCGCCGAATATCAGCCGAAAAAAAATCGGCTAGCCGAATCCTCCGCCGAATTTTTGCCGCCGGAAATCCGCCGGAAAAAATTCGGATATCCGAATAAAAAATCGAAGTTTTTCTCTGTGAGTGTGACCTTGCTGAAATGCTTCTGAACAACTTGAACTGCGTTGACTGACTACGGTACTTTGTTTGGTATACTAACCTTGACTTCATGCATTACACAGTATTACACTGCTCAGCTTCATAAAAAAGTCTTTGTAGTCATAGATAAAGTAGCATGTTTTTATTACTTTTTGTACTTAAAAATGTGGCTCGGCCGTATTTCAGCCGAAAATATTTGCTACCAGCCGCCTTTCAGCCGTTATTTTGGCTTTGCGCGTTAATTCGGCTAATCCGGATATCAGCCGTAATTTCTGTTTAGCCATCTGAATTTTTTTCCGATTTCAGATTGTGGGTCTAGGGCTGAGTGATCGCGCAATAACGTCTGATGAGCGAGTAGTCATCAAAAGCGGACGTGATTTGACGGCCGAAACACGGTGATACAGTGAGCAAGAACACACAGAAACGCTATCAACAGATGCGTGGTATTTGCATACGATGATTGTTCCTTCACCCATCACTTCTTCCTCTTCTGATTCACCACTCGGTACATCTATAACTCCCTCTCTCTTTCACTCCCGGCTTAAAACCTACCTCTTTCACAAATCCTACCCCACTTAGTTTCACTTCTTCCTCCCGGACTGCCTCCACGGATCTTTACCTGGACCTGTCGCCTAACCACACACTGTAGAGAGCGTTAAGGGTCGGTGTTTCCACCGCAAATTGATTTTCCGTTAACGTTAATGGAAGATTAATTTGCGGCGAAAAAGCCGGCCCTAAGAATACTTAGAGCAGTGTTGCACTGCTCAGGCAGAAAACTAGATGTACTGCCTCCACGGACTTTTGCCTGGACCGTTTCTTCTAAGCTATTCGGTTTTTGATTTTATTTTTTCCTTATTTTTTCTTTTGTGGGCCGTGCGTTAGATTAAGCTGGCCATCTCGTCAGCTTTTGAGCGCACGTTAATCTACCGTATCGTATCGTATCGTATGATGCGACGTTTCGTCGGACCGAGCGAATACTGACACAGACCTATTCACTAGGTGCTGTGAGCTTGGTAATCGGTCACAAAAATGAAGCTTGGACAGACACAAAGTACAGACATTTATCAGTGTAATTGAGTTGCACATATACTCCGAAAATAACAAGGTGTCGCCTTAATGGGACGTAACACAAACACGACTGGCCCGCCTTGTAGTGCTACCGTTGAGCACTAAGTAGACTGCAGGCGGCATGACGTCATTGCCTGGCTTGCGCGTGTGAAGCCGCCTGCAGGCCCGGCGTGGAGTGTTACAGACGACGCCGACAGACGACAGACGACGACAGACACTACCGACCGCTACTAGTCCCCCTACACTACGTGTAGGCGGGCCAGTAATAAAAATAAATGAACGTAAAGTCCTAAACTACAACTTAGTAATTTAAAACACCTTTCAGAAGTAAACAGCAAACACTGCGGGCATCGAGTATCTATCCACCTACTTAAATATAATTACTGGCGTCCGATGAGTCCGATTCGGTGTTTAGTTGGTCCAGCAACTTCGTCTACAGAGAATTGGTATGCCATGCCATCACCGTCAAGCCTGCGTCCATAGAACGCCAGGATTGAAAACTGTTTTGTCCGACGGAGACGGTACTCTAACAGTAGGTAATCACACAGCACGTGATATTTCTACTTCCGGTCGCACACTCTGTGTGATTACCTACTTCTAACGGATATTGAAAGTACGTATACCTGGTCGCCGAGATGATTATTGCGCAGGTAGAGTTCCTCGAGATGTGACAGGTGTGCGAACACGGCGTGATGAAGGTGTGCAAGGCCGGAGTGGCGGGCGCTGAGTGTCCGCAGTCTGGCGAGCCCGGCCAGCGCACCTGCCTTCAGGTGAGTCAATCTGACACACCTGTCCAGCTCGAGCCTGCTCAGTGCCGGCAGGCCGTCCAGCGCCCCGGTCTCGACGTCCATCAGCGGGTTGTCGGACAGACGTAGCGTCTGAAGGCGGCCGAGGTTGCCGAACGCGCCGACGACGATCGCCTCCAGTCGGTTTCCGGTCAAGTCGAGCTCCAGCAGGGCGGGAAACACTTCCGCCGGAAACCGCGTCCGGACGCCGCCATCTTGGTTGTCGCTGCTGATGAGTAGGTTGTCGGCGAGATCGAGCATGCGCAGGTGCGGCAGCGGCGCTGCTTCCGGTGACGTCATGAAGGCGCAGTCTGATTGGCGCTCACACGACAGGTGGTTGTGACGTAACACCAGCGTCTGCAGCCACATCATTCTGAGATGCTGCCTATGCTGCTATAATAGGATCGGATTGTCCAATAGGCAAGGTAGTCTAGTGGCTCGGTATAGTCTAGTAGTTAGGGCGTCGGACTTGCGACCCAATAGTCGTGAGTTCGATCCCGGCCACCCCACTATCGGGTGGTTGGTACTGGGATGGGTGACCGTCTTCGGGTGTGCATACCATGTCGGTATGCAACCAGCCACCCAGACCAACTCAGACGGGAAATGAGTACCGGCCAAAGTGCGGTGATGCTCTGCGGCTGGGGAGTAAAAGCAAGATGGCTCATTCCATTTGCAGATAAACGTGTGGGTGGCAGGTAAAACTGTGTGATCCCCCGTTAACACGTGCCATACCTGAGCGCTTAAGATATGAGTATCGCACTCATTATCCCAGCGAAAGCGAGGAATATGTATTCACCGGCGTTGGTTTGTCCGTGTGTCTGTCTGTGACCACGATAACTAAAAGAATTGTGGATGGATTTGCACCAAATTTTATGCGAAGGTTCCTAGGGGGAAAGGGAAGACCAAGTTCGTGTTTCGTTACGATCAGGTAGAGGGATGTGGAAGTAACAGTCAAACCGGCGATTGTTTAAAATAAACCGGCAAGCAAAATAGCTCTGTCGGGAAATTCGAAACTAGCGGGCCGCAAAATAGTAGGTGTGGCAAGTGTTGGCAAGTGTTGACGACAAAAACGCTTTCGCGGGGATTTGTACTCTCTAAGAGTAACTTTCCATCTAGTTATAGGCTAAGTGTCGTGTTTACTTTAATTTTGATTTTTTGCGTCTGTGAAATTTCGCAACGGAAGTGAGGCGAAGTGGATACCTGCAAACGACGGAGTCCGTGAAACGCATTGGACGGGATTGATCGGATGCCAGACCTGGACAACGTCAGCAGCTGGAGATGCTTCAGTGGATGAAGAAGCCTGCTCGGCAGTTTTCCATGCATCCCGGCGTACGATTGGTCCAGATGCAGCGTCTTGAGTCTGCATTGCAGCCATTCATCGTGCCAATTAATCAACTCCGCCGCTTCTGAATCGGTTCGGCTTTAACCGCTGTCTGTCTGTCTGTTTGTTTCAAAGCAGGAGAAGCAGAAAAAGTGATGGTAGGATTTTCACGAAACTTGGGGAATAGGAATAATATAGAACAGAGAACAGTTGACTAAATTGTAGCAGGTTAGAGTTAGGGTTATCTCACCTGTTTTTCGGCGGTAACGACACTCCGGCAGTCCATGGACTGATGTCTATAGTTTCCGACCGCGTTAGCCGGGAAGATAAAGTAATCGATTGCATCCGTCTGTCCGTCCGTTTGTCTGTCCGTCTGTCTGTCCGTTTGTTTTCACTCTATCATTTAAACCGACTGACCTTTGAACTTTAGTTTTGTGTATGTGGGTCATGACCATGGCTCGCATGGGATTGAAAGTCAAGGTCATCGGTCAAGGTCAAAAGGCAATGAGCGTGGTAACGCGGTATGGCGGTCGGTCTGACCTCGATACTCTAGTTCTTCGTGTACAGCTCAAACTTTAATGGGCACCGAAAATATTCTCAGCATTTCACACGCGGACACACGTTGGTTTAATTGCTTTAAGGTATTTCTACCGAAATAAAATTGTCGATCATTTAGTGGTCCAGACAGAGCATTTGGTCGGACGTGTGTGTCCGCGGACAGTAACTTACATGCTAGTTCAACTTAACCCTATTTTTAGGTCAAGTTGGAAGGCCAAAAAAACCACATGTCCAAATTTCAGGTTCGGTAGTCTAGTGGTTAGAACGTCGGACTTGTGACTCAATAGTCATGAGTTCGATCCTCGGCCGCCGCACTATCGGTCGGTTAGTACTGGGATGGGTGACCGTCTTCAGGCGGGCATACCATCTCGGTATGTAACCAGCCACCCAGCAAACTCAGTCTCCTACCCTCTGTGGGATGGGAAATAAGTACCGGCCAAAGTGCGGTGATGTTCTGCGGATGGGATTAAGACAGGATGGCTCATTTCATTTGTGGATAAACGTGTGGGTGGCAGGTAAAACTGTGTGATCCCTTGTTAACACGTGCCATTCTGAGCTGTTTAGAGATAAGTATCATAATTAAGCGTTATACAAATCCACGCCTTTGTTTTTTACCTTTACCCTTAAAGCACTGAAATATGTAGCGCATGGACAACGCGATGCCAGACCTACGGTTACCTTGCCGGCCGCAGAGCGTCAACCTGCCCAGAGTCGTCATTGGGAGTCGAACCTACGACTTTGTGATAGCAAATCCTCTACGCTTCACTTGTTACTTCACCACATCACGAACGATTAACGTTTAGTGTGGATGACAGAAGTTGCAGAAGTGGACAACGACTGAATGGACTTAACGGAGTTGAGTTGAGCAGCCGCTTAACCGTTTTCCTTAGTGTGACTTGAAGTTGATTCTTGTTCGTTGTATGTGTGCACTGAACTTAAATACGTTTTGATGATAGATGTGTCATTAAAGGCTGCACCGTCTGACGTGTCCCGTTAATTAGACTTACGAATGCTTAAAGTAGGTAACAACCTAGCCTATTTCTAATCAGCAAACTAAACGCGACTTCTATACTAAAAGGCTGAATTATTGTAAACACGATTTTGGGAAAATTTTCACACTTATTAATTAGAGTTAGTGCTTTGTTTGATCAATGGTGTTGCTATGGCTTAAATTCTCTAAATTACTTCGTCACTGTCCACTCTTGCAACGTCCACCCCTCACTTAGACCACCATTGTCCACTCGTAGTCGTACAATCTAAGTCCACGCGTTTAGTGGTACGAGGCTACGAGCTACGACCTGGTGGTGCTCAGATGGCGGAAGAGATGCGGTCCAACCGCCGCCGTGTGAGCCTCCTCGACGAACACGTTCCTGAGACTCAGCGTCAGCAGATGCGAGGTGTTACTTCCGGTTGAGAGTCCGGCGAACACAGCGTCGAGATTGCGAGGGGACACGATCGCTCGATCGAGAACCAGCTGCTCCAGCGACCCGGCAAGCGGCTCGAACGCACTGTCATTCACCTCGCCGATACTGCTTCCGCCGAGGTCCAGCGTCGTCAGGCAGCTGGTACCCGACAGCGCCGTGAAGAACTCGGCCGACACGTTGGCGACGGTGACGTCGCGCAGTACCAGCTGCTGCAGAGCCGGAAGTTGGGAGAAAACCGTTTCCGGTAGGCGGCCGTCGACGGCGACGGTGGCTACGTTGCTGAGATCGAGGAGCCGCAGAAGTGGCAGGCGGGTGAGCGTCAGTGCAGCCGCGAAGCTGGCCATGTCGAGGAGATGATTTCCGGCGAGCGACAGGGCGCCGAGCGACGGAGTGTCGGCAAACATGGCGACCGGAAGTCGCCTGATGCGGTTGTGATCGAGTCGCAGGTGTAGCAGGGTGCTGAGTCCGCGCAGCGCCGAGCCGGCGATCTCGCTGACGTTGTTGTAGGACACGCTGATCATCTGCAGACTGGACGATGTCGTCCCGTTCGAACCGGAACCGGAAGTCGAACCGGAAGTCGGACCGGAAGTGGGCGTGGCACTGAGGCGGTCGCCGAGTCGCCCGATGTGGTTCCAGTCCAGCACGAGGACGCGCGTCGACGCCGGAAACGGCGGAACTCGGACGAGGTTGGCGTAGGAACAGTTGGCGACGGTCGCGTTGTGGCTACATCTGCAGCCGCGGCCACACGTCGATGACGTCACGGCCGGAAGTGAAGACGAAATCTCGTCAGACGCGGGCCCGACGTCTGAGTCGGCGTCGACCGAAAATGACATTAGCATTGCAAAGACGAGAAGCGGCGCAGCGACCCGCGTTTTGTGCCGAGTGACGGCGATAGAACTCAACGTCAAAAACATGACTGCTAGAGAGATTTCTTTGATGGTCGAAATATCGTTAGAATCAACACGAGCAGCACGTCCTTTCAGCTGCTATCGCGGTGTTCATTCTGTTGAGCAGCGAGGAACCTAAACCGACAATATAACAACGTTACCGGTACGACATTAGTTCTTGTTACAAAACTTACGACTTTTTTGTTTTTTCCCTCGGCCAAACGACGCTGCCGAAAGCCGTGTAATCTGGTTGCACGGATCATTATTACCGAGCGTGCAATCGTAGAGAGTAACTTCGCCCCCGCGGTGCCGCCACCTGGCGAACTCGACGAAACATACTCGTCGTCTTTGATTGTGGCCCATTGGCTCCATCGTCTAAAAACGTGACATCATCCACAAAACCGGAAGTACACAACGTATTTCACTGCTGTCAGAGGACGACCGAGTTATCTACGGGAAATTTCGCGAAGTTATGGATGTGTTTTTGAGCTGCGAGCGGACAGACAGACAGACATACAGCTTATCGCAATACTTCGCACCACTATATACCAGGGGAAGTAACAATACGAAATAATAACACATACAGTTGACGTCACTGGATATCTATTCTGTTTTCACGAGCATTCTATTCTAACTGTCGTGTTCTGGGGTGTGTGTTTTTGTTTATGTTTTTATTCTCCTGTTCGGCGCCCTTGTTATGTTTTTGTCTCATTTACGGCGCCTTAATCTGGACTTAGTTGATTGATTGAGGATTATGCTAGCTTGCTGAGAATTTGTCTAAAGTGTTTGACTATCTACTGTATAAATAGTATTATTTGTTTTTTTATTGTATTTTTATTTTTAGGTGTAGTTGTCATGGGCAGACATAAGTGCGAAGTTATCGCCTGTCTGTCCAGCCAAACGCAATGCGAACTCATGAATTGTTATATTGTGTACTGAACTTATGGCAAATAAATTTGATTTGATTTGATTTGATTGATTGATTGATTTGCCGCGCCGCGATAATAACACAACGCAATGAGTTCAGGAGCCGGTGAACTAGGCATGTATCGAGCCTGACATCGCGGTCACAGTTCGCCTGTGCGCCAGGTGTAAAAGCAGCGAAGAGTAGCGACAGCACAAAACGAGTTAGACGAAAACGACGACAACGGTCCCGTGTGACGTCAATTCAATATCGCATCATCATCATGGGCGCATCACCGACATTACGAAATGTCTCGGCTGAGTCAGTGATGAGCTTACGTCATGGCTACAGTGGCTGACCGAGCATTTCAACCTAGAGGGATGGTTTCCCCTTTCGTTCTCTCCCCTTTCTTACTTCTCTCCGCTCTATTCCATCCCCCTCGACTCTGCCGTTACATCCTTATTGCTACAAATACAGCTAGAGTATCTGGATGAGCAATGAAAGCTCTTCCGGCGGTTCTACGCAGAACCCAGCCGAAAAAAGTAATTTGCTATCCACACATGCCGATAGGCAAGGTGTGGATATATCGTTTACTGTTTTTGTTTGTTTTTGTGTGTGTTTGTAAGGTGATGGATTTCTCCGGCGAGGATAAAGCTAGCGGCGTATAATTTTGCACGGAGATTCATCGGCGTCCTTGGCAGGAAATATCCCATTTTGGGGAACTTAGCTCCCCCAGAAGCCCAAAATCGAACGAATCGGCGCACGGCGAGTGGACGTAGGATCGCCATGTGTGGATATATGTCAGTCCCCTTCACTGTTGTATTGTACTGTTGTATTTTGAGTTTTTAAAAGCCATCCATTCAGCAGCAACAGATTTGACCGATTTCATTACAGTTAAAATTACTCTTGCAAGACTGTCTCACGTTTTTCTGACTTTATACACGAGTCTATCATTACTTTCCGCTCAGAAGATTGATCAAGCTGTTTTTGGTCAATCTCCTAAGGTGGGAGAGTTACCCCACTGCTTCCGTTTGGGTACGCCACCGACGGACTATCTCTTCGGCTACAGCATCTGCACGTGATCGCAATGACGGAAGCGAACACAATCAGTCTTCATTATGCATGGAATAATAAACTCGCCCGCCTTCTTTCTACGCGAAGTCTCTGAACGCGAGCCCCATCAAATTGACGTACGCAAAATATTCGCATGAAGGCTTCATATTACATTACACGGACATAATTTGTACGTCACTTTTGCCGATGGTTAGTTTTGAGTTTAATTACATCGAGCCGAAGTAAGATGTTCGTCATATATTGAGTAATAAAATGATCTTACAACCTTCGTCGCTAAAGTTAACGACCTTACTGCTAAATAGAAATTCGATTTTTTGGTTTACTTAATTTGTATTTTTTCACTTTGTTTGTTTTTATTAGTCAGTATGTTTGTATTTTTGTACTTCTGCTAATCTTTTTGTGCTTCTACTTCATTTCACGCGTTTGACGTGATTTTCTATACATAATAATAAACAAATAAATAAATATTATTA
>Ga0209780_1004227_pt1 | contig 10991 bp, 7 predicted proteins | sample WorMetexBAHAMAS2_FD_187384 | JGI IMG/M metagenome (GOLD analysis project Ga0209780, IMG submission 187384) | Marine gutless worms symbiont microbial communities from Max Planck institute for Marine Microbiology, Germany - Inanidrilus exumae... | ecosystem: Host-associated > Annelida > Digestive...
AAATTTTTCAGTGGATGTCAACGGATGGCCAAGGTACCAGACCGGTCCAAACAACGAAGAAAAATTGCCGAAAATTTGAAAATTTCAACCGGCTAAGTAGGGTGCACGAACAGACAGACAGACGACAGACGGACGGGCGACAGCGTATAGCGAACGTGAACGTGAGTTCGCTAAACACCGGCATTACCCGATACTAGCATTTTGCCATTCCATTACTTATTTTTCAATTCATTATTTACATGATCAATGTCACGTGATACAACATGTCTGCTGTTTATTTATTTGTGTATGTTTCGATGTGTTGTTAATGTGTTTGTCGTTAGCTGTATACAAGTATGTCACTTAAGAAGAAGTTGAAGTCACTAATTAGTGAAATTCGGGTGCGCATTTCAACTGGTTTATTTTTTTGTGGCATCGTCTTGCATCCCCCGAATGCTGTTGTGAGACACGCCCGTTAGTAACTATATTTGTAGGTTCCGTTCGGTGAACTGAGCCTAGAATTGGGACTGCCTGTAGTCGGTTGGATGACACAGGCTTGCATGCGTATGATGTACGTTTGCTGAGTGGCCCTTGCCGTGTTTGTACACATGATGTATTCTACTAATTTTTACGTTATTAATAATACAGTAATATATCAGTTTAGTGTTTTAATGAACTTCACATATATTACACATGCTGACTTGCTGAAGTAGTTCTTGGATTGTGCATTTTTACAGTTGAACTTAGTCTGCAAATGGTGCAACGTGTTTTATGCTAATGTGCATTTACGTAGAAATTTAAGGTCGGCTTAAATGTTAGCATGGTTTGTGCAGTCAGCGCTAAGTATTTCTTAGTTTTCATAAGTCTTTCCCCGAGTATTCCCAAGTCCTACCTTAAGTTTTGAATGTTCTTGTGCATTTCGTAAGTGCAGTGTCTGAATAGACCATTATGTACCTGAAGATAGAAAATTATATATGGAAGTGATTTTAGAATCTGTTTATGTTCTATGTGCATTCTTAGACAATAGTATGTTATTCGGTACTGTGTGTTGTAGGATCCTGGGAGCAAAGTAACTGAAGATGAATCGTATTTGCCGCCTGGTTTAGCTGCAGGCGCCAGACTAGTCAGTCATTTCATTTTTACGTGTAAAGTTTGTTTAACGTAGCTTTGGCTCTTGTTTTTATAGTGACACATGTTCAGTATGCATTGTGCAATGCATGCTGTTTGGCTATCCATCCATCGTAGTCATGTATGATGTATTGCATCAAAGTGGTAGAAACTGTCATCAAGCAATCAGCAAATTGACTTTTTTTCATTGATCATAGAACAGATGTCTTTAAAGTAATCTCATAATTCCCTTAAGTATAAGAGGGTTTACAATTTTGTACAAACTGATAGGAACAATTTTCTTTAATGTTGAGTGGCCCATATGCATTCTTTTTTTGCAAATTTTGAGACTTCCTGTCTCTGGAGTGGGTGAAGCTAGGCACTTAAAAATCATTATAGGCCTACAGATTTGTCGTGGATAATGCTACCTAACAGACGATAAATTTCTCTCTAAAAAGGGTGTGATCAATCACATAATTACTTGTGAAAATCTGGTAAGTTAAAATCAGGGTTGTTAGAACTGTCTTGAGTATCAGAAGTCTGTAGTCCATATGTTCACTCTTCTGAGTTGGAAAACTTCTTGTACGCTGAAACAGGCAGCTTCTGTTGGACTTAACAGAAACCAGTTGAAATGTGAATTCTTTGCCGAGGACACTCTGTTATTTATGTGGTTGTTACAGGTTATGCTTTCTATAATGCAGAGTCAGTGTAGTTACACAATTGATAACTCTAGCATCGTCTCCTTAGTGCAAATGTGCTGGTTCCCAGCAGCAAGGGTTTACAAGCACTAAAACTTTGCTGCAACATAGTCCTCCAGTTTGTACCTCAATGGTTCCATCTAACTGAGATTGACGTGTATAATGGCAATAAAACAGTTGTTGTTGTTGTTGTTGTTGTTATAGCTTATGTCATAGTGACAGATTTCTGTTGTTTGTTTGCAACTGAAATACCTGTTTTATATTACTATTATTGTTAGCATTGACTATTAGCTCCTACTGTTACTACCACAACTATTACTATTAGCTTTCTAATGGTTTGTGTTGTTTGAAGGATCATGTTGCTGAATATAAAAGCCAGGATCCGCGAGTAGATCAAGAATTAATTGACAGCATTGACAAAGAGTATTTCAATGACGACCAAGCTTTTGACGTTGTTGAATATCACCTCACGGTCAGCACTTCTGAGTTTGTTTAGTTTGCTTTTATTGGAGCTTAACTTGATATTAGACTGGAAGGATTTATGTGTCTGCATACGTGCATGTTAAAATTATATGTGTATCATTAGACAATAAACATGTAGATATTAGACATTAGTTAATACAAAATCATGCAACAGTTGTTACTGAAATAAAAAGTCTTGGTGAAACACTGTAGAGTGTATGCATATTGTGTACATATGTAGAAAATTGCAAGTCGCTTGGATTTATCGTCCATTGAAAGTGATCGCAGTGTTATCCGAACCCAGCTGCAGGCTGTGAGTCAAAGCTACCATTTTTGTTATGGTATTGCTAAAGAATTCCATTAAATAGTATCGGAAGACATCGGTGAATGGTGATGTTGTTTTGAATGAGTTGTGCAGCAAAATTGTGGACACATAAAATGCATCTTTTAATGAAACATTGCTGTTTATGCAGTCGATTTTTATGAGGCATTTGGCCGAAAGTTAGGAGATAAGTGGGCCCTAAACTAAGTAAGTAAGTAAGCTTCTAAGGAGCACGAAAACAACAGTCACAATGCACCATGGTCGTCTACAGCCTAAACATATGTCCTTTCAGTAACAGCTTGAAATGTCTGTAGCTCGTGCCCTGTCGCAGATATGATGGCAAGGAGTTCCACACACGAGGACCGGCAACAGAAAAACTTCTGTCACTGAAACTGTTGTGTGTATGTGCGTGGACTGACACACATCCTTTAAGATGCAGACTGAAGCTGAAATATCATCCTGGCATGTGTGTGGTCAGGTCTCAAGACGTGTGTCTGAGCTAGTTCTGGAGAATCATCCAGCATATGCTGCTGAGCTGGAGAGAGTGATGGAACTGGAGCGGAGCTTGCAGGATGCCAATGACATCTGTGCCACTGGACGACAGTATGTCGAGTGTTTCTTTCTTTCTCTTTGTCCTTTAGCGGAGTGATGTTAGCCTGGTTTTTGTGTCGTTGTAGGGCCGGGGATGTCTGTATTTGTAGATGATGTACTGCCTTATTAATTACTTCTACTAATTTCAGTTTTTAGGTCGACTCTTTGACAGAGTCGACCTAATAAAGCCAGTCTTAAATGTCTGTCCATGAATCTGTTCGTATGTCCGTCCGTTTAGAAAAAGGTTTCTTCGATTTCAATGAAATTTGGAATGTAGGTAGAGGTCGATGAGTTTTGCACGATATGCAGTATGACCCAATCCACGGTCAAGATGACGAGCCCTTCGAAGTTGGAAATCCGGACATTTTCAAAAGATGTCTCCTACGCCATTTAAAAAGAGAGCTGGCAACTGACCACAGATGCTTGAACTAGGGCACAATATCTAAATTTGATCGGGCTGGATTTTTTATATTTGTCCTAGTTTTTGTGTCACGTGACTTGAACTTGGCACAGTTGTCACTTGCGAAGAGTTGACCATCAGTCCCTTACAGGATTAATTTATTATTGTGTGTGTGCTGTGTGTGGCAGTTGCTTGCTGGAAGCTCGGCAGAATTTCACCGCTACAAGCCTCAGCCTACTTCGCAACTACAGAAAACGACAGCAGCTCACAGCTTTGCTCAAATCACTGAGAACGATTAAAACTCTCGTGAGTCAAATAAGATTAATTAAACTCTGATTGTGTTAGAACAATTAAAACTTTCTCTTTTTTCTTTCTGGACAGTTCACCAGTTTGAAGGCTTTACTTTGGTTTAATTACTTCAGTACCAGTTAATGTCATACACTTAGAAGCATTGCTCTAAACTTTGCTAAACTACTTGAAGGAGCTTTTAGAGTACAAATACATAAATACATCACATCTTGCTTGGTTACAATTCTAAATGTTGATTTCTGTTAATGACAACTCACACAATTACCATTTTGCTGCCGTTATCTTGTTTACCTGTCTTCGTCAGTTACCGTTTAAAGGGTTTGCAGTGGATTTTTTTTACTGATTAGTTGCCCTGCCTTATGCCAACCCATCACTGACGACATTGCTGTTCTCTGATAATGCAGTTTTATTGTTTGTTTTTAATTTTGCCATTATACAGTCGTTTTTTCGCTAATACTTTTGTTACCAGTTGCTGAGTCTCTGTATGTAGATTAAACATGATGATATTTGTTTGGTTTCAGCAACGAACAGATATACGTCTGCGAGAATTACTTGAGGTAAGGCCAGCATGTTGTAACTTTTGCATGCACTAAAAGATGCCGTAGCACTCGTAGAATTAACCTTCTAGTGAATTTAGTCGTCCGTCTAATGCTGTGTAAAAGTCCTGAACAACCTTTGGGCAAACATTTGCTCAAGCTGGTGTCACTGGGTGATCATAACTGCTGTCATAAAATCTCTTCGGGGCTGTAATGTGTCGGGTGGGACGTAAAACTTTTATCAATGCGTCAAAATTTTGTGTTTGTGTGACTTGCTGTTAATAATCATCACTGATGTTCTTTGGCTGTATTGGATGATGTATGATGTTTCAGCAGCTGATTAAAAATGATGATGATGATATTGATAAAGCTGGTCCCATGAGTAGGCTGGCATTACTTACTGCCAGATGCATGGTTACCATCCCAGCTGCAGAGATTCACACCCTTCCACCAATACCATTTTATACTTTTCAGTGAGAGTGGCACATTAGTAAGTAAGTAAAGTAAACGGTGTATAGCAGTTAGCATCAACTTAGCTTTTCACCATATGTGATCACACAGTGTTACCTGCGACCCGGCAGAGGTGTGAATCCCGCCTTTACCCCAAGCAGAAGCAGGTAATTGATTTAGCAACCCCAGAGGGATGCAAGGCTGAGTTGACCTATGTTACGTGAAAGTGGACCGGCCGGGATCTGAACCTGCGACCTGTCAATCGCAAGTCCAACGCCCTACTGCAGTGCCAACACGCAAGAAGATTAAACAACTTGTTTGTGGTTATTATGCGAAAATGGAACTGCAGGAATTCAAACTCATGACTTCTTGATAGTGGTTACAATTTCATGGCCATTACACAATCATTTCACATTGTCAGTGATAATCTCCTAATCTCCATTATCGCATTTTCTCACCCGTGCATATTTGTGACAGCTTCAGTTTTATCGCTGCATTACTTCAGAATTGCAATATTGTTTACGCAGCAGCCGCCTAACTTACTGTCATCGCAGTGCTATTGACATATTTGCCTCATGCATTGTGCACAGGAAGAGGATTTTCCCGGTGCAATTCAGCTGTGCTTGGAGTGCCAGAAAGCTGCCAGCACATACAAGCATTATCACTGCATCAGGTCAAGTGAAGTCATGCACATTTCACATAATTGATTAGCAATGCATTGGCCCCCTCGCTGACTTAGGGATGGTGTGTAAAAATAGACCCATGCTGTTTCCAAGCTGAATGTTATATGAGACGACCAAATCACAGTTTAGTTTAGTTTGTTTTATAATATCCTCAGGTTTGCTGGTGCGTGTCTGGTTTTCGCTAATCCAGTTAAACCTAGATTTAGCCGTGAAGTAAGTTGTGGTTGTTTGTGGGTGTACGTCTTCATAACTGCATGTCAACATTGTGAATGGTGGATGAAGTGTTACTCAATAAAGACTTGCTGTTAACGTAAGTATCATTTTAATGATGCTGGCATGTCACTTTTATACCGACTGTTTGGCCAAATGTTGGCACTTATTGAAACTGGCCTGGGTCTGCTGATGTCTTCGACCATCGGCTGCTGAATAATACTTCTGTGAAAGTATCTTGTTTGCTGGCATGACCAATCTATTTGGGTCTGATGAGAGAGCTTGTAATTACCCACGTTGGCAAAGCCGCCGGCGTCGATAGGGCATTTAGTCACATCTGCCAGGAAAACGGTTTGAGCTATCAACACCAAACTTGGTACATGTATATTCTGTAGTCGCTCGGCATGCATTGACCCAGAGGCCAAAACGTTTACATGGTTACGAAAACCGTCATGGTCGCACGGTTGCTAGTGACCATGGCCGGTATTCCGCAACGCAATATGCCGCTGTGCTACCTGTCGCCCTTGCCAATGTGGGTCTGCATGTCGATACGACTGCCTATGTTTTCTAGTTATACAACTATTTTGACATATATTTGAAGCCGGATAATGGATAAAGCTGTGGTCAGTGGGTACTTGGTAAACCATTGCTTTGCTGCTGCTGATACTACCAGTGGTTGTTGTCATTGGGAATGATGATGGCATATTCGCCGAGTGGCAAGTACTGTATTTTTTGCCAACATGACTATTTTGCCTGGAAACATCGAGAGAGATACCAAGTCAAGTGGTCTGTGATACTGAAGAATTCTTTCTGACGTTTACTTGCAGTGATGATATGATGATGGTAATGTGCTGATGATGTGGGTTGCAGTTAGTGAAACTTGACTGTGTTGTGATACTTTAGCGAGTTGAACTCAAAACTTCAAGACACGCTGGAGATGATTGACGAATCGATGGACGTTGCACTGTCAAAGACTTGCGGCAATTTCGACGACGCGTACTACTCGCGGATACAGACTGCATATCGACTACTTGGCAAAACTCAGGTTAGTCATCTGCTTGCAGAACAATTTAATCTAGAGTCAGTGTGCATGTGAACCATGTTTTGTTTTAAGCTCTGCTCTTGTCACTACTAGGTATTCATGTTCTTTCTAACTAATTTAGGAGCATTTTCATGTACAAGCAAGAGATATGTTCTCTGTGGGGTGGGCGTTTGCCTCTAACATCGCGACAACCAGGTATGAAAAATTCACTCCTTGGTTGTTCATGAAAAATGCTGTGTGAGTAGGTGGCTCTTCTTAATTGACCAGACCGTGGATAACTCTAGCTTGGTAGCTTTTTCTGCCTCATTGCTTTTATTATGGTGTCTTCTGTGTATTTTCTGTTGTATTGTTAAAGTTACTGGTACTCAAAATGCCAAATAATATGTTAAATTGGAATTTAAATTGTATAGAACTGTCACTACAGTAGTCAAGTTACGAGTTGGCTGAGTTAAGGTTATTTTGTTGTTACATGTGCTGTAGTTTTAAGTAGAAATAATTAACTGTCAGGTTGTTTTGCATTTTTACTTCTTTGCTGTACACAGAAATGTGTCGGAATGACAGCATAGCAGCAGCACATTGTTCCTGTTGATGAGTCTGTATGCATTTCACTTTGTGGAAAACATTATGTTGCTTTTGATATTACTGAACTGAATGGCTGAAATGGCAAAATGTCCAGCATTATATTGAGTTGAATTAAAGACGTTGTAGATTGGTATAGTTAAGTTATGTTACTGTGTGTGCATGGTCTTTTGTAGGCAGCCGTTGATCAGCTGTGTATGCACTTTACCAGTTCCGTCCACAACACTGCATTTATCAAAGTACTCGGCTATGTTGAATTGTGTTCTGGTTCGGGTGATACTAGTTTTCAGAAGCGATCCTATGCCGACCTCTGCAAGGTACTTAGGATCTCAATAAACCCATTTTTCAATTTTGTTCACTTCCCTGCATAGTTTTTGAAAATATTTAAATATATAAAGCTGTTAGATCATTTAAAAATTACAGTAAAATCATTGAGCCATGAAAGTGCTGATGAATAGGTTTTAGAGTACATTATTATCTGCACTGTTGCCCGTGGTTAGTTTTCATAATTTTAAGTGAACTACTGACAGCGCAATGGACATATATGAACTTCACTCATGCTGTTTTTGACTCAAGGTTAACCATTAGTTTTTTGCTTTTAACGTTCATTATTTTGCAGTAATTTTTAACCCGCTTTAGCGACCTTTTAAATTTATTTAATAACTGAGGTAAATGCATAGATACATACATGATCATATTTGGTGTCTACAGATCGAAATTCATCATGTTGCTTTTGATATTACTGAACTGTTTTTGTCTCCTATTTAAACATAATGAGCTGATATTATGGCATGTCGTTGCATTTGGTAGGTCATTGATAATAAATAATCTGGCAGCAGAGCCAGAGTTCTACTAGTGATGGTTTGATAAAAGGCATTTTCTGGTCCATGTCACGCTTGTATGTCTGTCACATGTACGTGTCGTTCCTGTTGTTAATATGCATTGATGCCAGTAGCTGATTAATAGAAAAGTTACTCATATCTCCTCCAGAAATCCAATAGGTTCAACTTCTCGCAACGTTGACTAGCTGTGGAAACTGGACTGGTTAAACATAAAACCGATAATTAGTTGTAGTAGGAGTCATTTTGGTTGTTGAACTGTGAGAATGTGTCTTCGTCTTCGTGCTGTGTTGCAGTGGTTGTTGAACTGTGAGAATGTGTCTTCGTCTTCGTGCTGTGTTGCAGTGTATAAGTAGCGAAGTATTTGTGCCGTGCCTTGTCGACCTCTGCAAAGCATTGTGGGAACTGATGAAGAGTTATCACCGGACGATTGAGTGGCATCGTCGGCATGACAGTGCCATGGCGACGCAAGCACCTGCTACGGCTGGTCCACCTCCCATGGCTGATGCTTCTGCTGATGAAAGCAGTCATGGTTTGTTTTGTGTTAGCTCCATTTGTATAAAAAGCAATTTGACAGTTGCTTTGTCCTAATAATAACATTAAAAGGTAATGACCTTTTGACTTCCCATACTCGTTACTGAGCGTTGAGCCCGGACGCCCCGGAGCTGAGCCCAGTGTACAGGCAGTCAGCCCGCAGATGACTATAAGTCATCCACCCGGCGGTAGGCTGCCATCACTTTCCGTCAGGCCTGCGGTTACCTTCCCAGCCACAGAACATCCACCCTTTGGTTGGTACTCATTTTATTGTCCCACGTAGGGTAGGAAGCTGAATCGACCTGGGTGGCTGGTTACATACCAAAATGAAGTGCTGCCTCCGGGAGTCGAACCCAGACCTGGTCACCCATCCCTGTACTAACCGGGCTCAGTATAGGTTAACCTTGTTGATCGTATACTCTGCACAGTGCTAAGAGGCATTTTTAATTGTTGTGGATGTTTTTACTATTATGCATTGTAATTAGCATGGCTCTTTCAGTTAATTGGGTAATGTTCAGTTGTTTTCAATTAGTTACAGAGGTCACTGTATGACTTCAGAGGCGGAGAACAGCGGTGATGCAATGTCAGACTCGGCCGTATGTCAGAGCTACATACAGCAGAAGTTAGAGAACGGACTGCTGAAGATCTGGCTGGACATCCAGCAGAAAGTGAAGACTTACCTGCTTAGCACGGACCTCAGCCTGTTTAAATATGACTCGTTCATTCAGGTGCTCGACATCGTTAACAGGTGAGACTGTTGCTCAGGTTGTACAGGTGTTTGTTTAAAGCTTACTTCACTACTTTGAATATTACGGTATATAGAAGTACAGTTATGTTATGTAGCTGGCCTTGTGATGTTCTAATAGCTGGGTGATGGGCAGTACCTGGTTATAAGGTTTGAAGATGACAGTTACGTTGCAGGTTATCACATTAACTACTGTTAGTCAGAGAAGTGTCAGATATTTTACATTTAATGTATTGGCACATTTAGGACGTGGTTGAATCATTAATGCTGACATTATTACAGCACATCATTTACTGATGCTGAAAGAGTAAGTAAAAATTGGTCTGCATGTTGTGAAGTTATGGGTAAGAGCATAGTGGCACTATTTGCAACTCGCCATGCCCACTTGCCTCGGTTTTTTGCACCACTGTGTTCTTTCTTCCCGTCGTCTTTGGTGTGGGGAGATGTTACCATCAGCATTGAGGCCTCTGATGGGCTCAAGGCGCCAGCCGAAATCTCCTAATGGATTAAAATTGCTGTGAGGCTTGTACAAGCCTCAAAAGAGCATGCCAATGATTGAGTAAAAGCAAAATGTTTTAAGTGTCATTTTTCACAAGGATGCTAGTAAATCTTCTGTGTTTGGTTGTTAGGCTGATGCAGGTTGGTGAGGAGTTTTCAGGCGCCAAGTCCGAGAGTTTGGAGGAATCAATTCGGCGTCAGAGCCTCAACTATTTCCGCAGTTATCACCGAGCAAAACTTGACGAGCTGCGAATGTTTCTTGAGAATGAAGGCTGGGAGCTGTGTCCAGTCAAACCAAGCTTTTCTATCCTCATGCTGCAGGTACGACTTTATTTGCCTTGGACATGTACATTTCTTTTATTATATTTTTATTACATTTTTATGTTTTTGAAATATTTATATTTAGTTGTTTTTTCTTTACATTGTTATGTCACTGAATTGTTTTTCATGTGCTGTTGCACTGTTAAAAACTACTCATTGTGACTCGATGAAGGCATTGCGTTTTTGAACCGTCCATCCGTCTACTGCTGCCGCAGATATTTGTTTGTCCGTCTGTTTGTTCATTTGTTTGTCCAGGCAGATCTTGTTACCATGATATCTCTTGAACGGCTTGAGCAATCGCAGTGAAAATTTACAGGGAATATTCATTAGCCGACTACTGATGATCCGATTAGATTCTAGCGGTCAAAGGTCAAGGTTATAGCAGGCCATCGAGGTCAAATTTTGTTAACACCATATGTCGTGAACTGCTTGAGCAATCTCGATTAAACTTACGGTGAAATAAGAAAAGGTCCTACTGGCGACCTGGTTAGGTTTTGGAAGTCAGTGGTCAAGGTCAGGTCGTTTTGGGTGTCGGAGGCATCCACATCGATGCTGTGGCATCAGAGTCCAACGTCTATTTCTGTTTTTTTTGTGAAATTTTTCAATGCTGCCTTGCTGTATTATAGTAATTTGTTGTATTAGTGTGTCTGTCTTTATACAGTTGTGTTGTGTCTATATATATATAT
>Ga0209780_1004228_pt1 | contig 10991 bp, 7 predicted proteins | sample WorMetexBAHAMAS2_FD_187384 | JGI IMG/M metagenome (GOLD analysis project Ga0209780, IMG submission 187384) | Marine gutless worms symbiont microbial communities from Max Planck institute for Marine Microbiology, Germany - Inanidrilus exumae... | ecosystem: Host-associated > Annelida > Digestive...
GGCGCTATGAGCCGATATTGGTCGAAATTGCGCTGTTTTAAAGGGGGTGGGTCACTTTGAACGCAAATTTCAGGGGGAAAGGGGCGTCCCCCACCAACGATTTTTGGCACGAGAAAAGTAGAGTCCCTGAGCTATCGTATGGTGAAAAAAATTGCCGAAAAGTTCAACCGCCTGAGTAGGGTGCACCAACGTCACAGACAACAGACAGACAACAGACAGACAGACAGACAGACAGACGGACGGCTCATAGCATATAGCAAACGTAACGTAATACGTTGACGTTAGCTAATAAAAGCGCGCAACAACAGTCTGACATCTTGCGACGTAAATGCACGTAGAATAAGAGCAGCACGCCTATGACCTCTGCTGACAACATCAGCCACGTGTGCACTTGGAGACAAACAGTCACTGACAACAATTCCCAGGTCACGCACTTTATGACATACACTTAGCTTACTTACTTTACTACTCTCTAAGTGCTTGTTGTAAAGCTGACTGAATTCTGCGTCGACGACTGCCTTGTCCCACAACCTCTGTTTGTGGGTATCCGAGTCATCTGGCAAAGCAAGTCCACTGCCGGCCCGAATCATCAGGCAGGTCGACTCATAAATGTCGTCGTTGCATGACTTGACACGGTACAAAATCAGATCCTGGAGTAACTGGACTTAGATTACGAAAGTATATAGTTAAGCTTGCGATTTCACAACGCTGGCGAAGCGAAGTCTTCTGTTTATACGATTGTCTTGTTCCGTTCGACGATAAAAGCGCGGAAACCAGTCTAAGATATAGATATGCTGCAATTATTATTAGACCACCACATCGCAGTACTACGTACGTAAATGCCGCCGATTTTACCGACCCAGTAGCGTGGTCTGTCGGTCTGTCTGTCAGCCTGTCACTGAGCCCTGCAAAAACTTCTGAAACGATCGAGAAGCCGTTTGTTTTGAGGACTCGGGTACGATACGATACGGTAAATTAACGTGCACTCTAAAGATGACGAGATAACCAGTTTAATCTAGCGCACGTCACAGAAACTAAAAAATAAGAAAAAAACGAATAATTCAAAAGAAACGGTCCAGGCAATAGTCAGTGAAAGCAGTCAGGGAAGAAGTTAAACTACGGCGGTAGGATTCGTGAAACAAGTAGGTTTTAAGCCAGGAGTGAAAGAAAGGGGGAGTTATGGATGTACAGAGTGGTGAAACAGAAGAGGAAGTGACGGGTGAAGGAATATAAGTGAATCGGAAATGGAGAACTGATAAAGAATAAGGTTGTGAAAGAGACAAAGGAAGCTGATTTCGGAGACAAGGTGAAGCATAACGAAAAAAGCTACGAAAGCCACCGGCCGGGAATTGAACCCCGCCAGCTGTAAATCGCAAGTCCAACGCCCTATCGCTGAGCCTCTTAGTGAGAGGAGCTTGTATTCGATGCGTTCAGTGATCCTGGGCCAGTGGAGAGAGCGTATAGGATGGGAGTGGTATGACAGAACGTAGGAGATTTAACGACAGTACGAGCAAGAGAGTTCTGGATCTGCTAGAGTCGGGATAATTGAAACTTAGAGAGTTTATAGTAGAAAGAGGTACAATAATCAAGTTTGGAGTGGGCGATAGACATAGCAATGGTACAGGCAGTTGACGAATCGAGGTAAGGCCGGATAGGCCTACAGCGAAGTTAACGAATGTGATACTAGCAGGTTTTGTTGAGAGATCTTATGTAATTCGGTCAGAGAAAGTAAGGTGTTCGTCAAAGATAAAGCCAAGATTTCAAGCACAGTGGGAGGTATCCCAGGTATCAAGTAAAGAGTTGTGTATTTTGGCAAGTTGGATTTGAGTCCGATAAACAAGAATTCCAAGGAATCACCTATTAGACATAATCGAATACTGAACTGTGGCCATTCCATACAATACAGCCATTTAGTTGTTGTGTGTGTAATGTGTACCATCAGTCACCGACTAAACATGGACCACCGTAGCGGATGGATAGATTTTCGGCGTTAAGGCATTAGGCGTCTGAGCCGGATATGACGGGATATCTTTCGATCTGTCGAAAAAACGCAATTTTTACCTACCCCACTGGCGTTTGGCACCCTCGTTGGAAGTGATCCTATCGGAGTTAACGTTGTGTGTCATAAAACTATACATTGTGGTTCAAAGAAACGCCCCCTAGTCATATGACTGCAGTTTTTTAATGTTGGCTGATATCTATAAAATTTTGGTATAGGGTGTACTGAGTTAATTTGCAACATAATAGTTATTGGTTAAACAGTGGCGGAGATCGACGTGCTAGATTATACTGCTAGTAGGCCTATATAGAAAGTAAAAATAAACAACTTTTATTATGTGCGTATAGATTCAATCAATAAAACGTCGAACTTACTCACAGACTCACAAACTCTAAAGTAAAACAGCAATACGATTCACGGTCCATAATTGAACTCCCTCTTTAAAAGCGATTACAATTAGATGCGGTTTTTACCGCGTGACGCTATAGGCCTACTAGCGCGGCATATGCTGTCGTCCTGTGTCCGTCTGACAGTCCATCCGTCCGTCCGTCAGACGTCGGTATTGTACCAAAACGGCTAAACTTACGATCACACAAACAACAACGCCGTACCAAAACCCAGGGACGCTAGTTTTTTGACGCTCGGCGAAATTCTATCGGTTTAACTCCCAACGGAGCGCAAAAGAGAGGTGGGGGTATGTTAAAATCGGCGATTTTTCATTAATATCTGACAATATCTCAGAAACGGTACAATATAGGAACATTGTTACCGTGGAACGCTAACGAAACTAGTATGCGCTCTATCAAATGGCGCTATTTCCTTGAGTAACCCTTAACTACCCCAAACTACCCCATTTACGTACTGTACGAGAACGGCTGAACAGATCTAGCTTTTTTGGCAAAGAGGCTTCGCTCGGCTTATCCAATACTCTGTGTTGAAAGGGAATTCGATATCTCCAAAAATCAGAGTACTTCCCTCTAGAACTTTCATCTAAACTTTGGATATAGAAATTTGAACCCTGCACTTAGAAAAATTTCGCAACTGCACGTCGATCGTCTCAGGTGATGTCAACTTAGGTGGACGGTCAGTGTGATAAGAGGTGACGGTCGTCAGTCAACAGTTTATCCCATTGACCGTCCATATCTGTGTACAGCACGTTGGGCGTGAGGCACTGCGTCACGCGGTTGTCAGCGGTAGCGGAGACTTAATTTGTCAATAAAAGTAGTTTATGTGCTTACTGATCGACTTGGCTCATACTGTGGCTAAGTGTAAGCCTACTGCTTTTTCATTTAGAGCCTAATTACGCCTAATTACGCCCAACAGCCTTCTTAATACTTACGCCCTTAGCCCCCTTATGGCGTGGTGGCGTGGCGTAGTGGTAGCGTACTAGCGTCGTTGGTCTAGATCAACGAAGTTAACCTACGCTGAGCCCGGTTAGTACTGGCATGGGTGACAGTGTCCGGGTTCGACTCGCGGAGGCGGCACTTTATTTCGGTATCTAACCAACCACCCAGGTCGACTCAGCCTTCTACCCTCCGTGGGACGGTATAATGAGTACCAGCCAAAGGGCGGTGATGTTTTGCGGCTGGGGAGTAAAGGCAGGCATGGTGTAATTTGCAGGTAAAACTGTGCGATCCATGTCTTAGCGCATTTGAGGCGCTTTGCGTAAAAATGCGCTATACAAATCGACGTATACGTATACTTAATACTATAATACAGTTACTACAGTATTTCTACAGTAAAGTCCTAGAAATACAGAATAGGCACTTTTTCCCTTTTTTCGCTAGCTTGGAAGAATAGTCCTATGCCTTATATACAGGCTGAGATACGGGACAAACTCGGGTACTGCAGAGTGAAATCAAACGTAAACTAGAAGGCTGTATTGTGTTGAATGAACACAATACAGTATTCGCCCGAAGCGGTCCGCTATATGCAACAGGTGTTTCCCTGGGTCTACCAGAATCGTCGATGCAAACGGCATCTCGATCGCTTCAGCCATTTTTGCAGAGCTCACTAGGTGACAGATCGACTGACAGACCGACAGACCAGGCTACTCGGTCGGTAACAATATGCGAAGCGCACAGTGGAGAAGCTAAATTCTGTTATTGTCTACGGCTACAAGGTGTTTCCCTGGACCCACCAGAGTCCTCGACGCAAACGACAGTTCGATCGCTTCAGCCTTTTTTGCAGGACTCACTAAATGACAGACCGACTGACAGACCCACAGACCACGCTACTTGGTCAGTAACAACAGGCGGAGCGCACAATGAAGAAGTCAAATTATGTTATTGTCTACAGCTACAACAAGTATTCATCGGAGTAGTCGACTCAACAGATCGGAACAACTTGAGCAACCAGCAGGAAACGCTCTCTTCGAGGCTATATTGCAGTGTCTCCACATACACTGCAACCCGTCTAGTCTTACATCTGAATCTATATTCAGATGTAAGACTTGACGGGTTGCAGTGTACGTGGAGACACTGCAATATAGCCTCGAAGAGAGTGTTTCCTACCGGCGTACCCGACAGGTGACACAACTGGTTACTTATTTACTGACGCACAAGCTGTTTAGTTGCTGCATTCAACGATACCTAGTGTCACGTGCCTGCGACTGAGTGATACCAGCATTATCTGCCGTGTTACTTACTTTCAGTTTCCAATTCAGTCTGCTTTTCTGCGCATTGGCCCAGTTTCGCGTTATTTTATTGGATGTCCTGGCCATAATTTGACGACGTAATCTGGCCGCCCGATGTACGTACGTTATGCCGTATCGTAAACGTGCGCCAATCCTTGCCGAAATGTTTTCTTGTACGCAGCGTACATCCCAGAGGATAGACTTTGAATTGATTCCAACGGTAAAAATGGAAACTAGACATCCCATAGGGGGACCATTTAGCCGTGTTTTTCGGCATTTGTAATCATTGCGGAGTTATTTTTGTGGGTTTTTTTGGAAAAAACACCCCTTATGGCAAAACTTTTAAAATTTTCAAAACACTGTTCCGAAAGTTTTCAACGCCTCACCGATCGATGTTGTTGTATTCAAATGTCGTAAAATTTGCCCGACGGGAAATCGATGAAATCGTGCGTTATTTACCGAACATAAAATTTCGGCTCCCTCTCAAACTGTCGCTACTGCGCGGATCGCGCCCAAAATCTGCCAGGGCTAGCTTCCGACATTTGCCTCACAGTGTTCCAAATTTTATCCAAATCGGTTCACTTTCGGCGGAGTTATAGTTGAACGCGTGAAGGCCTTTCTTTTGGCCCATAGAGTATTTGCAATATTCGCCTTCGGGCGAATAAAAATAACCCACAGTTTAATGTCAAACTCAGTTTACATTTCTTTGCAAACTGTAAACAACAATATCACAACATATTTCTGGGATAATACACGCACAATACAAAGAGTAACAATTTATATTGGTTTTCTTCTTAACAAGGAAAAAGTTTCCAAACAAGCACTTCTTAGATGACAACGGCTACCCGGTACCTCTGAAATCAAACAACGGATTATCAACAGTTCAATATCAAACCTAGCTTATATTGTTCTTGCAAATTGAAAATAACACTATCACTGCATATTTCAGGCAAATACAGGGGGCCTAAGACTTAACAGTTTATAGTATGTTCTTAACGCGGAAAAATTTCCAAACAAACACTTCTTAAATAATACACAATGGCTACCGCTGAAAATCAACCACAAAGAAAAATCAATCAGTTGCTAAATATCAAACCTAGTTTATATTAGAAATTATAAACAACGATATGACAGCATATTCCTTGGATAATACACGCAAAATGTAAGAGTTAGCAGTTAATGTTATTTTCGTTAAGACGGAGAACTTCCAAACAATCAAGCACTTCTTGGATAACATAAAATGGCTACTGCTACATAGGCATCTACATCAACTACTGTATGATTATTACTGTAGTTATTATTTTCTAATTACTAAAATCGAGTATGTCAAATATGGCAAGCAGTCGTTTAAACAGAGTTGCCACGGTGCTAAAAAGTCCTGCAATCCGGCACGTGGTATCGTAAAACGTTTTCGTGGCCGTGATAAATTCTGAATTTGTTTGTGTTTCCTGAAAAGTTTTCAGGAAACACAAACAAAGGCAACACAAACAACTTCAGAATTTATCAGTGTAAAGTTCCAAAAATTCAGCAGTAAAGTCCTAAAGCAGTTAACTACTGGGGTGCTCATATTTGAAATTCAGCTTCCCTACAACTGCATGTTACTGATCACCTGTTGCATACAGTATCAGTGTACAATAGTGTAAAATATTTTCATTGTCTATAGCTGAAATAAGCCTGATACTAAAAGATGTATGGTTTTGAGTTCTGATGCGGCTATCCATGTTCGACTGCGAAAAAACTGTCATATTTAACAGCAGTAACTATAGGCCTACTTGTATCATTGGCTACTTTTGATTACGGTTCCGAGTCCTGAAAATTGTAATCAAAAGCCGCGAAAAAAGACATTTCAGTCGTGTGAATGGCAACTCTTTTTTAAAATTACAGGATACGATTACTATGACATAACATTACTTTAAAAAGAGCATATCGAGCATATCTATAGGAAACAAATCAAAAAATCGCAGAGTGCCATACACATGATCTTTTCCGCAGGTCTATTTGACTTCATAAAAATATATTAGTAGTTTACACCCCTAAGTGGGTGTTTACACCCATCATTTCGAGTGCCACTATCCCTCACATGACAATACAGCCACCCTGCGTCGGCTATACCATTTTAAAAGCTGTATTTGTCTCGTTTGCACTATGTTCCTATAGGGCCTATTCGTGTAGTCGGGTTGTTGGTAGTTTGTTGTCGCCCGGCATTAAACCCATCGTTTGCAGTTACGAGTGCTTCAGTTTATGCTCCCTTAAATGTACCGGCAGTGGCGTCACAGCTTGTTAACGAGGGTGGAAAAAGTTCACGGGCCTCCAAGGTGCTAGAAGCGAACGAGTGATTATTTCTCTTTTAGTGAGTTAAGGCCTGGAGTCTTAATGTCCGAGGGCCGCTATCGTACCAAATATTGGATAAAACAGTGCATACAATACAAAACGGGTTAGCTTTGTTCTACATAAGTTAGCTTTGTTCTGCACTCCATCATCATTTCATCATTTCATCTCTTTCAACTGCTGCTGTCATCACTCCCGCGGCTCCTTCTTTGATCACTTCTGTCGCTGTTGCTACTTTCATCACTTCTATCTCTCCTTCTGCTGTTGCTTCTGTCATCGCTTCTATCTCTGCTTCTCGTCCCGCTGTTGCTTCCTTGATCACTTCTCTCTCTGCTGCTATCTCTGCTTTCCTGACTCTCCTCACTGCTTCTACCACCTTTATCTTTGTTTTTACCGTTATTATCTTTGTCCTTGCCGCCGCCACCTTTGCTCGAGTCGTCATCATCATCGCTATCTGTCTTTTTCTTACACCACGGCAGATTCGAATCCCGTAGCGCTGCAACGACACAATGATATGCATAAAAATTGAAAACAGAAACACAAAATAACTGTACTCACAGTTATTGATAAAAACTGTTCAATTTTGTATAACGATGTAGAAGACCAAGCTCCATAACGGCAAAACAAAAACAAGTAGCTCAGCTGTTGCTGACAAACCCGCGCGACGCGTTGCATCAATGCAAACGGCAAAATTTTAAAGCAGTCACGTGACCACAACCACGCTCTTTTTGTGGGTGATATGTCATCCTCTTGCTAGAATTGTTATAGCCTACTTGTGTGCAAAATTTGACGACTATATAGGTTAGCCGTTCCAGTGATATGACTGGAGCCCCACAAATTTTTAATGGGTCACATGACCGGACCACGCCCCTATAAGGAACTGTTTGTCGTCCGTAGGCTGTGACTTGCACATTCAATCTGTACATCAAATTTGAAGTCTTTGCGATCACCAATTACGAAGATGCACAAGGCAACGCAAAATGTAGAAACAGAGGTGGTTTAAGGCGGTTAGGGGTCACCCAAGGTCATCGGTTAGCGCCTCTGAAGTTACGACCATATGGCGCTATACAAATGTGTATATTATTATTATTATTATTATCGGCAACAGAACCATTCGATAGAGCGCATACGACTTCCTATTCGAATTTAATACAAACCATTAGGCTATCTTGTACCGTTTTCGAGATATTATCGCTTATTTTCAAAAAGTTAAAGAGATCATGTGACAGTGACCACGTTCCTTTTAGGGACAGTTAGTCGTCCTAGGCTGGGACATACTTTGATCAACATGCACACCAAATTTGAAGTCTCTAGCTTAAGCCGTTCCAGAGAATTAGGGGTACTAAAAATTTAAAGTTGGTCACGTGACGTGACCGCGCCCATTTTCAGGGACGGTCTGTAGGCTGGAACTTGCTATGTTCAACCCACATATTAAACTTGAAATGTAAACGATCACCTGCAAAGAAGGTATAAAAGGCAACGCCAAAATGTACAACTTATCGTTTTCACCCACCCCTTGGGGGACCTAAGGGTCACGCACATTGTTCATCTATGGCTCGATGGAAAGCGCATTATCGACTTTCCTATTCTTGATAATTGAACTTTTTGCTAGTTCTCACAGCTAAGGCACTATTAAGCGGAATTTGTCTAAATCGGCGTTTCTGAAGGGGATTTTACACAAACTTTTACAGAAACTTTGTAGCAGACTGCTTTTTGACAGAAGTTGAATTTCTTTGGCAAAAACAGCAAAATCGAGTTTCGTGCCACGCTCTGGGGGTAACGTACACGTTTCATCTATGGCTCGTTGGAAAGCGCATGGTCGACTTCGTGTTAGTGCTAATTCAACTTTTTTCGCGAGCTGTCACAGTTGAGGCGCTATGAATGGATATCGGTCGAAGTCATCTGTTCGAAAAGGAAGTGGGTCACTTTAAGCGCAAATGTCAAGGGGAATGGCGCAAATTTCAGGGGAAGTGGAGTCGACCACCAGTGACTGTTCGCGCCAGAGAAATAGAATACCTGGGCTATCACATGGCGTTGTTTGGATGACCCTATGTTTAACCGTTTTGATATACCGACAGAGAGAGAGACACACACAGACACACCAACATACGACGACGGCTAATACCCGCGCTAGCATAGCGTAGTGCGGGTAAAAAAGACTACGCAATATCAATTTATATAGTTTCTCAACCATAACAAAGTGATTGATTCTTAGAATATGTTCGTCATCTGTCATGTGAATATGTCTGTCAACTGTCATTGCTTTTGCGAAATACTATTTATAACATTTGCGTTTGTCATTTGTTACCTAATATCAAATCAAAATCAAATCAAATCAAATCAGGTTTATTTCAGGCAACATATTGCCCATAAAAGCCACAAAGAAGACTACAAAAAACTACAAAAAGACAGACAGACATAAGAACATACAACATATAACACACTAAAAAAGAGGTTACCAAATATGAAATACATGCTTGACAAGCTTATTAGTATAAATGTCAACACTACTATCAAGTCTGACCTATGCGTTATGTATCACCGTGTTAAAAGTTGGTAAACCGAGATCATTTTGTATTGCATAAGCTCGATACCGGCACACGGGGCCATAGTCTTAAACTATTTGCTCACCACTCACGTATTGATGCCCGCAAACATTTTTTCTGTAATCGTGTTGTACAGTGCTGGAACAGTCTGCCTGCTACACCTACTGACTTCTCTTCACTAACATGTTTCAGAAGCCTTTTGAGGAGAACTGATTTGAGTAGGTTCAGAATACGGAAAGATTGATTTTTTTTTTAAATTTTTAATTTAGTATATTTGATTGAGTTTGGAATATGTTTGGCATATGTTTGTTTGTTTGTTTGTGTGTGTGTTTTTTAAAAAAAATTCTAGTATGTTTTTAGTAGATCTATGTATTTCTATGTTTCTGTATTGTATCTGTACACTGTATCAGTTAATCAGGCATTGTGTAGCATGTTATTGGCCGCAACTGGCCCTTTGCTGCTTATATTATTAAACAAAATATCACAGAACATTTGGGTCACACTGTATCGACGTTCAAAACCAAAGAAACTTTTACTTTTTACACATTTGACATAGGCAGCCTCAAAGCGACGCATTACAGTTACCTTAAATCTCTTCCACGTTGAGCAACCATAAAACTGTGTGCAGTAAGCTCGAAAGAGACACAATTTGACATTAATGTCACATTTGCTGAACTTCCGAATCAACATATTTGTTCTAGCATAGAGCAGTGTTAATTTAGGTTAGTTTCAACTGAATGTCAAATCGTGTATATTTTAGTAAAGCGTGATATGCTGATGACGTTCTAGCTACATTGTGTGTATTTTACTGCGATATAAGTGGCCTCACCGCCCTTTTGCTTTTATTGGCAAATAAATAAAGAACTGAAACCGTTTCTAAATTCAAACGGCTTAATGGCGACAACATTGTTACAAACTTGACATTTCAAAAGCGTGACGGATACACAACAAGCAAGCATCAGAAATCGAACGTTGCCTCCAGTGGCACGCACAGTCACAGCCTTACTATAACCATACTCGTACCTTCCCTTTCTCCAACCTCCCTAGCCAGGGGCGTCGCCACGGTTGTACTGAAGTCGCCAAAGAATGTTCCTGAAATCGCTGCAAATCCGCTAAGTTTAGATGGTCATTGTGGGGTAGGGGTAGGTAAGGCATAAAGCGTACTGCTTAGACTATTTATCCATTACAAAGTAGTCGTCTGCTGATCTGCTGGAATTTTGGGTTTGCATACAATTTGTCAGTGCTTGAGCGGTCTGCACGGAACTCAGTATGCGCCAGATAGCTGTAATATTAACCAGTTTCGGTAGTAATATCGGTTTGTGACCGTATGAATACACCAGAACTGTAGGCTGTTACATCAAGGCAATCTTAACACCAGCTCGCTCGAAATGCGCCAAAACACGCCACCACTTTTTAAAAATTTTTAATTTTTTTTTGAGGAGAGGGCATAGCCCCCTCTTCAGTCCAGACCCCACCCCAACTG
>Ga0209780_1004229_pt1 | contig 10989 bp, 4 predicted proteins | sample WorMetexBAHAMAS2_FD_187384 | JGI IMG/M metagenome (GOLD analysis project Ga0209780, IMG submission 187384) | Marine gutless worms symbiont microbial communities from Max Planck institute for Marine Microbiology, Germany - Inanidrilus exumae... | ecosystem: Host-associated > Annelida > Digestive...
GCTGTAACTTACTGAGGTTGGATGAAGAAATGCCATAAAGAACCGAATTACAGTAATCGAGCCGAGATGACACCATCGAGGTCGCCACAGTCTTAGCATCACTAACTGACACGCACCGGCGGATGTGACGTAGTGCTCGGATGTGAAAGTGAGCTGCCTTGCATACGTTGTTGACGTGATCATCGAATGACAGCGTGTTGTCTATGGTCACACCGAGGCTCTTCACTGTCCTTGTGATGGGAACTGTAACGCCGGCAACTGTGACGCCAGCAATTTGTGGTTCGGACCTCTGTCTCGCACTGGTACCAATGATGGTAGCTTCGGATTTGTCTGGATTCAGGCAAAGTCCGTTGGCATCAAGCCAGCAGTGAACTGACTGAAAACAGTCATTGATAATCCTCAGGGCTTCATCAGTGCTGAGAGCAATGTATAACTGAGTGTCATCTGCGTACTGGGCGTGGTGGACATTTCTGAAAGATGAGATGACATTGACCATCGGTGATATGTAGATGGTGAACAGCAGAGGCCCCAGAACGCTACCTTGCGGGACTCCATACTTGCAGCTGATTGAACAAGAAACAGCACCACCAACTCTGACATACTGACTGCGTCCGTTGAGGTAGGAGTCGATCCAGTCGTGTGATGTGCCACGTACACCGAAGGTGTGGTCTAGCCGACGCAAGACAGTTGGTTTGTCGAGCGTATCGAATGCTGCAGACAAGTCGAGCTGCAGCAGCAGAGACCGTGAACCTTTGTCAGCAGCACGATAAACGTCATCCAGCATCCTCAAAATCGTGGTTTCAGTCGAATGACCTCGTCTGTAAGCAGACTGATATCGATTGAAATTAACACTGTTTTCGATGTGTGGTCGGATACGTGCCATGAACAGTCTCTCCAACATCTTAGATATGGTGTGCAGGTTAGAGATCGGTCTGTAGTTGCTGGCTACGTCGGGGTCGAGGTCCTTTTTCTTCAGGAGAGGGGTGACAGAAGCCGTTTTATAACGTGATGGGAACTTGCCTTCAGTGAAAGATAATTTTGCCAAATGAGCTATTAAGGGTGCAAAGACGTCGGGACAGGTCTTGATGATGGAAGTAGGTATGCAGTCAACAGGTGACGACTTACTGGGCATCGTGCTGATGAACACAGTCCAACAGCAGGCTGCTTCCACTGCCACCCTCCGCATTACATTGCCATTTATTATTATTACTCAAAATACTCAGCCCAAAAGCTTACTTTACCATCCCGTGGAGGATGAAAGGCTGAGTCAACCCTTGCACTGCATTAAGGGTGTGCAGCTGCATATCACAGTGGCTGTCATGATAAACACAACTGCCTACTGTGAGATGTGAACTTGGGTCCTGCCAAACTGCAGTCAGGCATGTTACCACTAGACCACTGTGACGTGCCATATGGTGGAGGTCCTCGAGGTCAGTGTTACAAGGCTGAGGCCAAATTTTAGTCTTGAAGCCTTAACATTTAAATTACCAGTAACAAATATTGCCAGTAAATCAATTTCGACCCCATATATCTGAAACCGCTCTACGGATTTTGTTAAAACTTGAAAACTTATAACTACCTCCACGCAAAAATTTGATTTTGATTCGATGACGAGGATGGTATCTGTGAATATCCAGTTTGGCACATTTCTCTTATTCATCTTTTTGGTCTCATCATCACGTGCACAGGTCACAATGGTGGACCGATTTTGGCAATCTGTATGACACATGACGTCTTTCAGTACAAGGATGTGCCATTTTGGGGTTTTGTTGATACGCCTCCCATTTAGGGGGGCAAACACCAAAAGGGGCTGTCATTTTCAAGCAAAACTTGCAAAACGTTAAAACTGGTATACGATCAAAACTGCTGTATCTCAGCCATGGTTTCACCAATTGCCATGAAATTTGGAACCTTACAGTGAAGAACTGGGTATTTGTACAGACCACCCTCGTCATTGGATCAAAATCAAATTTTGCATGGGGTAATCTTCATGGGTAGTTCACTAAATTTCAAGTTTCATCAAAACTGGTTAAGAGTTTTCCGAGATGTCAGTGGTTGAGAAATCTTACCATTTCCCATTGATTTGGCCATTGGCTTCTACAACAGCTAGTACTATAGTACTGCAGAAGCCGTGAAAGACCACACATCCATACTTCAACAAATTTCTGTACATTCTGCTTGAGACAGCTGGCCATGGCTTATTCCTCCTTTGACGGTAATGCAACATGTTATGTACTTCTGGTTTTGTGGATTACGTCACGTTGAGCAAATGGGTCAGAATCAGACTACACTATTTTTCGTCCAGTTCGCCAGGTGGCGGCACCAGCGGCGAAGTCTGCTGTTTCTGACTGCATTTTGTTGCTTTGGAGAAAGTAAGTCAGCAAGTACCTACTGTCAAGCAAGTACTAAACCTACTATCCACCACATAACCAAATATTCTATATGCCAGCAGGCAGACTTGCTTGGCAATCAGCATGTATTTACAGCAAAATACTTGTGGATGTATGCATTTCATTCATATTATATTATATATATTACTTTTTTTTACAAAATCTGGTCGTCTGCCTGAACCTAGCTTGGGAGCCTACAGTGCTCCCAGACCGGCACTTTCAATAAGAATGCACTGCATCTTTACGTGCTTCAACAGCTGACAGAAATATTAGGCCTCTCTATCCAATCTGCTAGTTCTACACTGGGCTTCAGCTCCTGGAACCCACTGAATGAGGATTCCATTCCCAGACCACTGCATAAGTTAGTAGTTATGGCCTCTGACACTGTTTATTACTGGTCAACATACTTTGTCATTGACTGCATCATCCGGTGCTAAGGCCCTATCGGAGAGGAGCACTCTCCCAAACGCTTTCCCAGTGGGGACGAGAAGTCTCTTGAAACAAAGTGGCAGTGTGGACATGCCTCATTTTATACAAACAGACAACTACAAACAATGAGGCAAATATTTCTAGTATCTTTAGTCTATTTAATACAAGTGACAGCTCCATGTAAGTAACAAAGTCATACACAACACATTGTACTGTCTGTTCCAGTGTGTTTGTCTGGTAAGATACGACGTAATGTTGATCAAATTCCAACCTTCCCGTTTAATATAAATGCTTATTGATGTGTTTAGAAAAAAGTATAGTTGTGTCACATCCATTTCCAAACTGTTATCACAACAGTCAGCGAAACATATCCACAGCAGGTTTGTCATGGATCATTTGCACAATGTCGTTGTGTCCTGTTGCAACTGCAGTTTAGAACTGGCTGTAAAAAGTCTAGCTTTACTATTATCAAATGCAACAAAATGTACAATCTTGTAGCCCAGTTGTGCTAACAATTTTGGCTCAGACATCTTTCTGTTTGCATAATATATGTACTAACCCAGTTTAAAACAGATTATTGTACAGATTATTGTATATGAGTGATAAGCAAATGATACAGTATGCTAACCAATTTGCTGGAAAAAAGGTAATTTACAGTATACTCAGCAGTAATATAAACTAAGGACTGTCTCATTTCACTGATGCCACTGTCTGATGAACAGCTATATCAAATCTTTTCTTTCAGATCTGTTAAGCTGCTGACATGACTGCTGTAAATGCTTGTGGAAATTCCTTGAAATTCCCCCTCAATATATTGTCAGTACAAGCAGTTGGCTCACATGTTTTACTGTAAAAGACACTGGTTTGAATTTGTTTTTTTTTGACAGCTGATAATCAGTCACCACATCGTACAAACTTACCAACTGCTGACTACAATAATAAATATGATACATGCAGAGATGCATATTCACCATAAACAAGTAGTGCACTGACTTACTTAACGGTACACATTTGTCTGCCACCATGTACACACATGGTTAAAAAAATTTCACAAGCAATACTATTGAATGGTATTATTGTACCATTTGCACAAGTAATCTACTCAAAACAAACATCAGTGCCAAAATACAACCAATTCCAGCTTCTGTTTATTGCAGAGCTGATTCAGTACCTAATATGCCAAATTAACAGCCGAAGATACAAAACGTCCTTTAACTAATTGTTCAGAGTGAATTTACTACAAGCACATGTTGACTGCAGAAGGTTACCATGACCACAACAATCGCCAGTCCTGGTGTAAGTCAAACACCAGTGATGCAGATCCCCCAGAAGAATGTGGAATATAGTCAATATGAGTAACGAGTACTCGCTAGTTGCCAATCTTTGCAGCAAGACGTTCAAGTACACGCTTGGCTTCACACTGCGGAAAGTTGCTCAGATCGTAGTACTGCGGTGTGATCTGTAGAAGCCTGTAACATCACATTCAACAACGTACATACACTGTGGAACAACAACACATTCACACGCATCAGCGCCTTACAGCTAGTGCAAACAAAAGGGGTCAAAAGGTCAAATCCTAACCCTAAGCCTTGGGATAGGTTTTAACCTTTGCGATGGGGATGGGCAAAGATGTGGAGCAACGTGACTGTGACTATAAGACTGCACATTTCTTTAGTTGTTGTAGTGTATTGATTTCTACTGCATTTATGCATAATAAATGATGATGATTATTACAGGCTGCTGTGCACTAAATCTGCAGATAAAATTTCAACATCTACTTTTCTAAAGTGGTGGCTTTTAAAACAAAGAGAATCTAAAGCCAGTTTTGTTTTTATAATAACAGCATCAACAACAAATTCACTTAATGGCTAATTTCAGGACAACCTGCAGTGGCTGGTAACAAATCAAAGAAACTGATGACCCACCGTCACCACTATGAGTCTAGCTAAACTTATTTAATTCTATTAATTTACTGCACACACAATATTGCATACTCTTTATCAGATTACAGTTTGTCATACCACGCATTCAGTGCAGCACCATGATAGACTGACACGAAAGCTTACAAGCACTATATTTATGTATTATAAAATGGAAGCCGACAAACCATTCTGCTTTGATGTCGGTGACAGTGCGAATGTAGTTCTTTGTGGTCAGTACAAACTCATTGTAGAGAACCCACTCAGGCTTGTGATCCAGACAAGTAGATGGATGTAGCTGGACTACCTGATTGTCTTTCACAGTCAGGTAATGACCAGTCCTCTCAAGGTGTGCAACCTGCACAAGCACAACAGTGCAAAATCAGCTTCAGCAGTCAGGTATGTATTCTATATAACACACACGCACTCATACACTGATTAATGGCCATTCACACAGATGAACCTGAGACAGCCTCTATTTCCTTTCTTCCTCCAGTTGTTCTGAAAGGATAAATGCCACAGGTTTTTACAGGCGAGATACTTCCTGTCACTTTCCATCAGTATCAAAGCACTGAACGGAACTACACAAGATGCCACTAACAGTCAGAATACAACATTTCATACAGAGTAAAATTCATTTTAAAATGCATGTCAAAATTACAGAACTTCAAGAAGGTGTCGCCCTAATGGGACATAACTTTACTGGCCCGCCATGCAGTGTCGGCTGCCCGACCGGCGGCAGCCGACCGGCCACACGCCTGGCAGCCAGCCCGTCCACCTGTTACAGACGACAACGACAGACGACGACCGCGAGCAAAATAATACTGGCCCATTAGGTGGGCCAGTAATAATTATTACAATGACACTCAGTGGTAAACATGATAGACAGCAATTGCATGATACAAGTACAAGGTGTAACCAAAACAACTGGGCCACTGTCCAATGTTAATCAATAAAGGGCAGAAACATGATTTTATGACTGTATTACAAATTTACTGCCAAGACTGACAGTGAAAGATTTCACAGCTTGGTCAGCAGCTGGTGAACTGGCAATAATGTAGTGGCACCTTGTTGGACTCACAGCAGTGAACTGAACATGTCTAGCAGTATCAGAACATGCCTGCATGAAGTATCCAGACACCAGTGCTTTGCGGATGTTGATGTAGTAATCTCTGCTGGAGAAGTCCGTGCTTGATCGTCGGAGGTTGAACCGATCCATGATACGTGACAACTGCTGGCGGACGTTGTCGGCGCTCTTCAGTGACCGGAAGTTGATGAAGTTGTCATAGCACCACTGCGGATCATCATGGTCTACCATTACCAGCAACAGTTCACAGTAGTCACCATCAGACGTTCACAGCTACCAAGCTATCATATGTTAGATGGGAACCTAGTGGCCTGTATTACATTGGCTGGTTAGAGTTTAGTGGCACTTTCAACACAATCTAGGTCATATCACACCTTTAAATGAAAAAACTTCTGTATTTCTATATTCAGTTAACATCATTCACACTGTGAAAACTCAGACTCCACTGACATTTTTTCTCTTAATTGTATAATGTTCTGAAATATCCATCCTTAATTGTTATATGTGCACAGATGAAGGTTTCTTTAAAAATACATAAAACTATATGATGAACAACATGTGTTCCATGCAATCATCATGACTATATAAGCATCATCACGTCACAAAATTTGCAGCATGCCATTTACAAACAAGAAGCTAAGCTGACTCAGAACTGTGTGGCACTCTATATCAGTCGAAAACTGTACTAAGTTATTCAGACTACACGACGGTCGACAATGGCAGTCTGCTAAAATCTTGCCCACATCTGTGAAAATGACAGTAAAGTGCTGAAAATGAAATCCAGCATTCAATGTTATTGAACATCTAGCAAAGGCAGAAAAAAGCTTTAAAACAGCAAAGTTCAAAGACTGGCACAGAGGAGGTGTATTATGAGATACTGGTCCTGGAGAAGTTACCAGTGGCTGAAATGATATTCAAAGGTCACTCAAGGTAACTGGCAATGCCACCATTTGATAGACCATATAACATGCAGCATTCCATACCATGTCCCCAACTCTCTATTCTGCTAAATTAGAACGGTGGAGCTATCAGGTGGTAAAACTTCGACAATATATTAAGCTGTTTCCACTCAGTCAACCAGTATGATGGATAAACAGAAAGACAAGTAAAATTACAGCAGCACTTGCGTACTGTATGCTGCAATGTGAAACTGAACAGCAGTCCACTTATAAACATCAACAGCTAAATAAAGCAGAAGCTACATGTATGTGAAGCAATTACATACTCTGCTTGAATGCGTGGTAGACATTGAGGTACGTCAGATGATCGCCGTCGATGTGTGCGAACCTCATCTTGGCTTCATCGGCTTGTTTCTTCACCTCGCCAGGCCTCACGAAGCACTGCGGGACTACACCACAGTGATGGGCGAGGGACGGCGCGCAACGCGCAGCCGCCCATTCCCATTGCCATTAGTCACAGTCGCCCAACACGTGACGTACATTCTACACACTACATCCGGCTCCACTCAGTCAACTCCCACTCTCCACACCTCCTCCCACAACCACGTCACCCTCCAACTGTCTCAATTTATTTTTCCCCATTTCTCACCACTGGCCATACAACTTGAACTACACTGCCCACACTAAGGGATGCCACAACAACACAACACAGTACAATACAGTACAACAGAATAACAGAAGTTGTACAGTGCCATGAGGTCTGTCTAGAATTTGTATTTGTATGGTCCGAAGATGCAGCTGCGCTTGGTGGTTGAAACGATTAGAACATGCTGCGGTAAAACAGTGTTTAAGTGGACACAGAGTCACGTAGTCAAATGTGAGCAGTAAAAGTATTCTATTCCAAGGGTTCTGTGATGGTGAAAGCAAATTTTGCTGAATGTATAACAATTATCTGACAATCAATAGAAAATTTAACTGAATCTGTGTTATCAAGAACTCACATATACACTCGAAGCAACAGCTCATGTTCGTCAATAAACCACAAATTACCAATAAAAGTAATTACAGCACCATTTCAAAGTCACGTGCTAATAACAGCAGCTGCATAATAGACGTAACTTGGAATCATGACGCTAATGTCAGAAATGGTCGACTTGAAAATAGCAATAAAACAGCAACAGTGCAAACAGCCATATGCTGAGCTCTACTCACCAGACAGCATGGACACAATGGACAAGATCTCGTTGGAACAGTTGTGGTCGCAGCTTGCAATCACCATCTTGGCCAGCTGAGGGTCAAGTGGAAACTCGGCCATCATCGAACCAAGCTCAGTCAGCTCTCCATCGTCGTCTATCGCAGCCAGATAATTCAGTAGCTCCAGCGCTCGCATCAACGTCTCTGGTGCTGCAGCACATAACAATGTAGTTGATTGACGGAGTTAAGGTTTTACATCCCACCCGACACAATATAGGTCATTTCAGAGACATTCTTCCCAGCCAATCTCTTGGCTTAGTATTGACAAACAGAAACTACCACAACAAAAGGAAACATGCATCCATTACACAATATACTATCACATAAAATGAACCCAAAATTACTAAAGCCAGGTTTAGTCACCTCCTAGGATCTCCGGCCTGGAAATGGAATGGGTCTACTCTGGAAGGAGCAGATAAATAAGTCAGGAAGTAAACAAGCAAAAAATAAAGCATAAGGAAAGAAGTAAAGAAGGAAGAAAGGGAGGAAGGAAGTTATGTAAACACACAAACAATTTATACAGCACTGAAATCAACACATGAATCACGGCACATTACTGCCCGGAACCCGTATGGGGCACAAAAATGTAGTACTTCACCAAATGACAGCAAAACTATCTGCCTAGCTCACATTCAACCATACAACACAATATTAACGATGATATTTGTCTGAAAAAATTCAACAATGAATATGATTGTAAAATGAGACACAATTACAATCTAACGTATTATCTGCCCCTCTAATTATCCTGCCGAACTAATATCACGTGAGTCAGACCGGGATGAACTTCCTTTCCATTATCTACCTAGTAAGCTGCCAAAGCCATGCTCTAATAACAGCCAAGTATCTCACAACTGCATGTAAAGTTTGCCTAGTCACTGATGACCACCATACTTATCGGTCTAAGCTCACAGCTGGCTGTCAACAGTTCTCCTCCCCCCATTTTAACTGGGGGAGGAGATAGCCTTTGAAAATGGACCAATTTCCAACTTTCAAGGGCTCGTGACCTTGACCTTGGATCAGGTCATACTGCATACTGTCATGCATCACTCATCGACCTCTACCTACATACCAAATTTCACTGAAATCGAAGAAACTCTGTGGCCGGACGGACGTACGTGTGTACGGACAGACAGACATTTGAGACCCACTTTATCAGGTCGAAGCAGAGGAGTCGACCTAAATATAAGAGCATCAGCAATTATCCTACTAACTAGAAGTGTTATCTAGTGCTACAACTGGCTTAGCTATCACTATCACAATAAGTCAATAAAGAGAGCACTGCTATGGTTAAACAGATAAACTGTTTCACAAGTCAACACAAGACAAAGGGCATCATCAGTCGTGGCAGTCTGCCTCTGAATTCCCGCTAAGTGACAGATGCTGGCATGTCTTCCGGACTTAGTTTTTGACTAGTGGCAACTTCAGCTTATGTGAAGCCTCAGTTCAAGTCAAGCATCCGCAATGAGGATGATGGATGCTTAGTTCATGTACTACATGATGCACTCATTGATGCAGCATGGTCTATAAACACGATCATTATATCTACAGAGCACAGCCCACAATATAGAATTAAAATGCAAAGTACAATATAAACTATAGATTATAAAACAGATATTATGGTATTATGTATTAAACATCAGTCAGTAATCCAGTGTCAAAAAACACAGAAAGCTACAAACAACATGCTCATGAGTTTCACAAATAATATCACGTAAGTTAATAACATGCACCAACTCACCAGGTGGATCCATGAAATCAAAATGGACAAGATCGTCGATGCCCAGTTTCTTCAACTGCAGAACGACGGCGCTGAGGTTGGATCGAAGAATCTCCGGGTATGTATTGTCCTGCATTTCCTGCTTGTATGCCTTCTCTGTGTACAGTCGAAAGCATTTGCCGGGGCGTGTACGACCAGCTCGGCCGGCTCTCTGCTGTGCACTGGCCTTGCTGATTGCAGTCACCAGCAGTGACTCAACACGAATACGAGGATTGTACACCTGTGTACATGACATTAACATTCACACATTTGGAATGACAAAATACAACGTTACTTCTGAGGTACAAGCTTTTCCAGCCAATCAGCTGACTTGTGTTTACTGTAGTAAACACAGTACAACATTGCAGATTCCTATAAAAATTCAAATCTAACTAAACCTAAGTTTAATGCATTTTGACGTCACCAACTAAGATTACATTTTCACAATTGCTGCAACTCAAGACATTATCTTATTTCTTAAACAAATATATATTATGATAAAAAATGCACAAGAAATGCTAAAATCTGCACGAACAGAAGCAAAATATTTAAAAAATCCACAAATGATATGTGCATCATAGTGTGCATTTCATATAAACCACAAACCTTCTGTTTAGCAAATCCTGGGTCTATGACAAACACCACTCCATCAATAGTAAGCGATGTTTCTGCAATGTTTGTAGAGACAACCACTTTCCGGCCAATGGCGCCATTTGGCCGCTTTGCCGGTGCAGGTTCAAAGATCCTCTGCTGCAGATTTGGTGGTAACGTAGAGTACAAAGGAATACATTTCATCTCGCCAACTTCTGGTCCAAGATTGTCCACTTCTCGCTGTATTCTCTTGCAAGCCTCGTCAATTTCCTACACATCCAAACTGCACCTTTACTACTAGTTCTGGCCGTTTTAGCAGGTGAACCTCAGTCAGTCGGTTCCCCTCGGGTACTCCGCTTCCAACTGTTCCAGATGAGAACCTCAGGGGATTAGTGGAACATGGTTTTATGTAGGGATGTCAATCGATATCCGGAAATCCGGATATCGAATTTATGGTCCGATATCCGGTTACGAAAACAGCCAAACCGATATCCGAAAACAATAAATGAATGGCCAGCCGTCAGTGACTGCGCCGCCGCCGCTGCAATGTGACTTGATACAGTGCTGCTGCTGCTGCAGCGGCACCACCCGCCGGCCGGCCGCTACAGCCGCTACACACAGCGACATTGCTCAACTGTGAGACGAATAAACTGCACCGTTT
>Ga0209780_1004230_pt1 | contig 10988 bp, 7 predicted proteins | sample WorMetexBAHAMAS2_FD_187384 | JGI IMG/M metagenome (GOLD analysis project Ga0209780, IMG submission 187384) | Marine gutless worms symbiont microbial communities from Max Planck institute for Marine Microbiology, Germany - Inanidrilus exumae... | ecosystem: Host-associated > Annelida > Digestive...
GTTTTTAGTTGCGGCAACTGTCGGACTCGCAACGTGCGCCAGTTCATCAGCCCAGGTGACTCCTTCATAATACTAACAGGAAAAATAATAAAAATAATAATAATAATAATAATAATAATAATAATAGGGGCATATTCAATGTATTCAAAGTATGCAGTGTTACCAGTAATGGCTGAATTGTGAGGCATTAATATTGAGATGGATTCTTTGTCCTTGTTTCATTTAATTCCTTCTTTTTGACGACTTCTGGACAGATATGAAAAACTCATAACTTGACTGTAAATCAATTAACAGGTTAATAATTTTTGTCTTTAAGTACGTGGTGATGTCAGTATGTAGTGAGGTATTCACTAGAGCAGTTTAGCTGTCTTACTGCTGCTATACATATTGTCTGGATACAGCTTCAGTGATACTGTTAGAAGTTTATTATCAAGTTGATATTCATTACAGGTTATAAAAAAGGAACCGTTTTGCAGCTGCTGGTTAACCCGAGTAAATCTGTGACAGGCTTATCAGGGTGCCCAGAGTCATTGAAGCTGCTTGAAAAGAGGTCACGTCATTGAAAGTCCTTGAATTTCTTTCTTATTGGCTTATTGGAACCCCTGCATATGTGTGTGTGACTGTGATTACAGATTGTCTCCAAATCCTGCAGTCAGGTCTTCACAGAACGTCAGCCGTCAGTTGTCGTCATCATTCAGTCATTCGCCATCTGCTCACGACGCCGCGGACTTTTGCTCGTCGTCTCTGCCACATCACGTCGGTTCTGCTACCCAGACTCTCTGCTCCTCATACTACGACGCGTCACTGCCGGTGCCTCGTAACACGAGGCTTCCTAACGGCAGACTGGGCACCGTGTCCCCGTATGATGTCAGCCACAGTCCTTCGCCCGGCTGGAGCCATCGATGGGATAACATATCACCACTGGAAACCACCTCGGCTCCGGGGCGTACAGCCGTCAACTTGCCAATGCGACATCACCTCGTGCACATACCGCTCAACGCTGTTGCCGAACAGTTTCCGTCGAACGATCCGTTCCGCTACAGCTGCCGTGAGCAAACTGCACCGCCTGCGTCCACGTTTCACAGAATCGTTTCACTGCCAACTCGTCGCCAGCGACGGCATGCGGCCGTGCCAGCACGATCGGCGCAAGTCTAGTACATACTGGTCACGGTGACAAACTGAACATTTTCTTTCCACTGGCAGTCGAAACGATACCATAAGACACCTGTGCATTGCTTCACCAAATGATAACTAACTTTCACAATTCTTTTACTATGAAACTCCACAGTACATTAACAGTACAGTCGTCAGTCAGCCACACCTTAATTGTGTTGCTACACTACGTGTGAATATTTTGCACCTTTGTGACTTTGTGGCCAGTAGGCGAGTGTTTCGTTGCACCGTGCAGGACTGCTGTTAATATAAAGTGCAGTGTGCAGGTGGTGCAAGTGATGCAGAAACAAAACAGAATAATGACATTTTACAAATGCACTTAACAGTTTGTGCAGTTGTGATTTTTGTTATGTACATTAGTGGTTTTGGACTCATGTACAGCTGACTAGCCTCGCCTGTGTTGTCTGTCAGCTGCAGCATTGTGTATGAATTAGTTGTGTTGATAGTCAATCTTGTCAAATCTGTCGCTGCCACTTGACGTTATAATGAGCTTTTCGTTGGTGCTAATGTTAGCAAGTCTCAGTTGCTCGATTCCTGCAGCATAATTACTTTGTATTGACGTAATGTTAGTTTGCGGTAAGCATGTTTACTGAGCAGTGCATGTGTAGTGCAGATGCATAGCGCTGTATATGCTGTCATGGTGAATCTGTCTGTCTGTCTGTCTGTCTGTCTGTCTGTTCTGTCTCTATCTGTCCGTCTGTGTTGTATTGAAACAGCTGAATGTACTGTTTGCCAGTCCATGCTCTGTGCTGGCCTGGCACTTTGGTTTGCTGACATCAAAAACATTGATGAACTTCCAGTGGCTTTACCCTCAAATACAAGTGGGTATATGAAAAATCTACAATAATTATCCAGTATATCGGAAATGATACAAGATAGGAACTTTGCTGCTCTGAAACACCAACAGCAAGATATAATATGTTGAAAGGTGATATTTCTGATGACCTTGAGTGACTTTCAAGGTCATTTTGTTCACTGCAAGCCTTTGAAATGTAGTTTCTTATATAATAATGCAGCACGTAATGATCACTGTTGGAGATAAGTTTGACACTTATCGTCAGCAGTCATAGAGTCTAGAATCAGCTTAGCATTTTCAGTTGACGTGCAGTGTTGTGCAATGGCTGTTGATAGGAATGCAGTGTCGTTATCTTCACAAACTTCATGTGTAACGTAGAATGCTACACAAATATTAATCTTAAAATATTACTAGGCCGGCAAAATTAACTACTTTTAAGATATGTAATTATTCTAGAGAAGCATCTCAAGAAAGATTTTATAACAAACCGAATGATTGTATAATGATTTTGAATTTTATTTTTAATCAAATGCCGCCTGGATTTTAGTACAGAAATAACACTCAAAAATGTTTGATTAGTGGTAATGATCGTGAGCCAATGCAGATGCTCTTATCAGCTGTTATGAAGATAGATGTTAGTGTTGTTAGTTGTTTTGTTAGTGTTTACATTTAACTAATCATGAAATCCTCTGTTTTTCATGCTACCGTTATCATGATGACTATGTCTGCTCGAATTTTGGTCAGGATTTCAATATTATTTGACAAATGTCAGGATTTCAGCATGTTTATGCTGCAGTGGTGTGCCGTCATTGGCAGTTTTTGTTGCGTCACTTATTTTGTTAACGTATTTTATGTCGAGTTTCGATAGATTACAATCAGAGTGTATGTGAAGTGTCCTTCGCGTGATGAAAGTCATTTCTGAGACTTACGTGTTTGCGTCCGTACACACGTGATCTGCATATGCATAATGTTGTATCTGTCATATCAGCCTTGTTTCATCTAAGATCATGTCTATGCTGTAGATTATGTGCGTTTAGCAGAGATGTAGAAAATATAGCAGGTGAGTTATTCTGTTCTACAAGCTCAAAGCACGTTCGGTGTTCTTATTTATGTGTTACGTTCCTTACGTTTCCTGTATATCCAATCACTTTTTAGGTCGACTCTTATGAGTCGACCTAAAAAGTGGGTCTCAAATATTTGTCCGTACGTCCGTCCATCCACAAAACGTTTCTTTGATTTCAATGAAATATGGCGTGTACGTAGAGGTTGATGAGTGATGCATGACGGTATGCAGTATAACCAGATCCAAGGTCAAGGTCACTATCCCTTCAAAAGCTATCTCCTCCGCCATTTAGAATGGGAGCTGGCAACTGACCACTGATTCTTAATCTAGAGCACAATATCTAAATTTGTTCGGGCCGGATTTTTGATATTTGTCCTAGTTTTTGTGTCACGTGACTTTGAAGTTGGCACGAATGTCAGCGGCAAAGAGTCAACCGTCAGTCCCGCACGGGTCTAATTTATGTTATTTCATACGATCAGCTAAAAACACACCAAGGAAAGAGCTAAAAATTATATCATAATGTCAGTTGTTTATTTTGTCTACCATATGACATCGTGTATGGCCACAAGTTGTCGCCCTAACGGGACGTAACCGTACTGTCCCGCCATGCAGTGTCGGCCGCCGGACTGCCACGTTTCCGGTCCGGCGGCGGCCGACCGTCCATGCGCGTTCCGGACGACGACAGACGACGCCAGTAGACGACAGACGACAGCGTGCAAAATAATAAATGTCTAAAATAGCATGGTCTTCAACAAGGATCTTTTGCTTGTAATGGGTAAATGCATTTTGGGTCGACTCTTCGATAGAGTCAACCTAATAAAGCCGGTCTCAGTTGTCTTGTCCGTCCGTCCGTCTGTTTGTGCACGTACTTACTTGCGTACGTCCGTCCATCCACAAAACGTTTCTTCGATTTCAATGAAATTTGGTATGTAGGTAGAGGTCGATGAGTGATGCACGACGGTATGCAGTATGACCAAGGTCAAGGTCAAGGTCACGAGCTCTTCAAAGTTGGAAATCTGGCCATTTACAAAAGCTATCTCCTCCGCCATTTACAATGGGAGCTGGCAACTGACCACGGATTCTTAAACTAGGGCACAATATCTAAATTAATCGGGCCAGATTTTTGATATTCGGCCTAGTTTTTGTGTCACGTGACTTTGAAGTTGGCACAAACGTCAGTTACAAAGAGTCGACCAACAGTCCCCGTACATAAGATATGTTCTCGTAGCGTTCCATATATCACATGGTTGAGTGGTTGACATGGTGGGTTGTGGTCATAGGATGTTGATATCAGTCACATTTAGCGCCACGGAAGTCTTTTGACATTCTGGCGCTTTACAAATCGGATTATTATTATTATTATTATTACATCACAGAATACTGGTTCATTAAAGGACAGTAATTATAGCTGTCCTTGTATTAATTATCATTGCCAAGACTTGTCCGTTGTGTGAAATCTTTCACTTCTATTTATAGTTTTAGTGGCTTTATCTGTAATAAAGTTATTCTGGTGCCTGTTTCTTTATTCATGTGTGCCTTGATTTAGACTTTTTATAGAGACAGGCCGATTGTTGTTGAGTTCGTCAGCTTCTGATAATTGAAATAGTATTGCAGAGTACATTGTGAACGTTCTCTTTTCACTTTCAGCTTGATTATTTCTGTGCAAACGTGTGAGTGTGTGAGTTCGGTTGTGAGTGCGTGCGACTTCTAAGCATTGTTTCTGTCAGGGTTCATAGTGTGCTTGAGATATTCTGGAAAATGTTTGTATTCAGTCTCACAATTCAAGGCCCATGAAAGTACTTTAAAGCAGATGAGGTCCTTGAAAGTTTTTGAAAGCTGCAGTTTTTGAAAATGGTACTACTAGTTGATAATTCCTCACTGGAATCTTGGGTGTGTTACTGTTTGTACTATTCAAGTGTGTTGTAGTTGCATTTTGGGTCATGAATCCAGAATAAGTTGACAATGTCAGTCTGTCATCTCTTTGACCCCGCGTGGGGCCAGGGTACTCCCTTTCCGCCTTTGCTCCTTCCTTGTCCATTCACTTCCTCATTTTTTGCTTTTTTTACTTTTTTCCCTTTTTCCTTTTCTCATTCGCTTGACCTATTTTCTTCTATTGTCCATCCGATCCCTTTCTACCAGAATCGTCCCACTCCGTTTCCAGGCGTGCGTTCGTAGGAGGCGACTGAACCTGGGTTTAGTTTGTTTTGTTTTATGATTGTGTTATCTGTATTGCTTAGTTAAGATTTATTCTGGTGTTTTGTTGTATTTGGTTTAGTTTAATCTTGCGGTGTGATAGTTGTCTTCCTCTGTTGTAGTAATTTAAATGAGCCTCTCGATCCCTTTCCCTTTTGGGTGCCTGCTGAACAAAAAGGCGGCCAGGGTTGAGGTTAATATATCGCTTACCTTCCTTCACAGGATAGGGATAGCTCTACACCCCCGACCTTTTGTCTCTGATATAGCCATATTTGTGCTGAAAGGGGACGTTGAACTCCAACTAACTAACTGTCAGCTCCTTGTCATCACAGTAAGCCTATTGGTGGGTACATCTGTTGCTTTAAATACTCATTGCGGTGAGTTATAAAGTTTGTATTTCATGCTGATAATTTCGGTTCGTGAGTAACACAATTAAGATCTTGAATGTCCTGCATTTTTGTTTTCTGTGTTCTGTGAACCCTGACATGTGCAAAAAGAATCTGTTTGATATCATATTCTGTAAAGATGATATTGTGTTATATTTCTTTGTAATTATGTGATTTGTGTAACTGGTGGCTATGGAGAAGTCCATGTGATAAGATATTAGTCTATTAGAATGAAGTCTGTTATCTGGACAGTCATTATGTAGTACATATTCGTTAGGTTTAGTTACGCTGTCAATTACCTTGTTGGGTTTGCTATCATTTAGTGCTGTTACTGTATCTCTAACATGGGTGAGCTCTTTAAACACTCAACTTGCAATATCGTAGAAGAATGATAAACTGTAACCGTATCGGCGTGATATAACTGAATTGTGCTGAAAGCGTCGTTCAGTGCCAACGATCATCTCACTGTATAGGTCATTTTATTGGGTGTAGTGGCTGGCTAGCGCTTCCAGTCTTTAACTTTGTTTCACCGTCACAGGCTAAATAAATGCAAAAAACAGCAAACATTAAAGAAACAGTGAACAGTCAGTTAACGGTAGCCATGCGTCACTAAATACAAGTTGATCCCGTTAAATGTTTAGCAAACTAGAATCCCTCACTTGAGGACCACTTTAGCATAAACATCTTGACAAACAAGACATTTTACACTGTATGTACATTTTTGTGAATTTGTTGAAAGCGCCGTTAAAATCTAACCAACTAACCAAAGTTGTGTAAATGTTGTGTGCAGATTTAATGCTGCCCTCTAGCGAACTCTGTCCCATTGATGTGGTAGTAGCGTTGCGCAGTTTTTCAACGATAGCTCAGTTCTTGGTCTGAGTGCTCTCATGCTAAGTTCTATAGGACAGTATTATGAGATAGGCCTACTTCGTTTCAATTTACTGTAGGGCCTAGGACACTTGTTTCAAAATCGTATAGGGGGCGTTCCTATAGTATATAACACTCAAAACGGGAATGGAAACTCGCTATCGTCTGGATGCAATGTTGGTATTGCTGGAGCGGGACCGGTGGGAGGGTCGACCGTCGAAGCCGACCCCCACACCAAACGAAGCCAATCCCCACACCAAACTTTTCAGTCACCTAAACCCCCACCACTCCCCCTCGGGCAATCGAATTTAGTGGCAATCTGGCACATTCATAGAAACATGACTGACGCCGTGACACTGACAGACAGAGGCAGTCCATATCAGTGACACACGTAGACCTACCTTCACCGTTTCACTTATTTCCCGGTTTTATTTATACGTATGCGACAGATAACGCCATGACTTATGTTACGGCTTGTGGATTTCCCAGATAAGGGCCGGATACACTTTGAAAAGCCATTATCTGTAAATAAGGGCTTTTTGTAGGCGTGTAAGGGCCCCGTGATTTTTTTAGATAAGGCCATTTTACAGACAAGGGCCTCATAGTTGGCATTGGTAGGAGCGACGGCGCGCATCGAGTGGGCGGTAATTCGAAGAAGCAAATGCTCTCACGAACGCGATTGCATTATTATCCAGCTATCGTGTTTTCGCCCGAATAAAAAGCCGTTCGTCATTTGATGTTAAGCAGTCGCGAATTGCTTGCCCAAATGCGTTGCATTAGAAAGCCAGCGCCTGTTAGCAAAGCTCTTACATCAGCTGAAGAAGATTTTTCGTGTACAATTTGGTCCAGTTGTGTGGGTGATCAACCCGTTTTTGGCCTTTGAATCCGCGAGTGTTTTCCACAGTTAAGCTTAGCGAGCGTATGGCCTACATGTGTCTTAATTATTTAGGCGTATCTGTAGTCTAAGCGCCGTTAATGCAAAAAGAGGCTCTCTCACTGTTCATAGGCTTATCAGCTACTTCTGCGCAGAACTCACTGTTTGTTCCCTATGGATGGGTGCAGCCGTCACCAATACAGCGCCTACCCACGGAATGATGGCCCTTAGACCACATCGCATGTATAGTATAGATGCGGCCTATTGCGACAGATGTCGCACGTAGCGTGGTCTGTCTGTCCGTGCGTTGGTTACACGGATGTCTGTGCAAAAACAGCTGAACCGATCGAGATGCCGTTTGGGGCTGACTCATGTGGGTACAAGGAACCATGTATTTGGTGGGGGTCAAGATCAGACGAATCCATTCGCAGCCGCGAGGGGTGACAAGTCGGCGATGCGGCCTTTTGCCACATTGTTACTTTGGATAATTGTTATTATTTAATTTCATGAATACAGTGCAATGCGCAGTCGATTTGCACAAGAACGATTCATTGCATACAGAAAAATAGTAGAACTGCCACCGACGAATGTCACGAAGCTTACTCAACAAAATCCTGTCACAGTTTCACGCCATTTATGCCACACAGACACACACACACACACACACACAAACCCAAGCTCATTTGCGTTGTAACATTTTGCGGTGGATCCTAAGAACCCCGCGTGCTTCGATGGCACATTTTGAGAACTCGTTGAACTCGGCTCTTCGGTAATAACACGGTACTACCAGATTTTCGTTTTTTGCTAAAGAATCCTGAGTCTTCGACCTCTATGTTAAATCTCACTATGGGATAGTATAGCCAATTCGCCTTGATTCGTTTCCATGCCCGGCGCGTGGACTGATCTGGCTAGTGTTTTCGTTTCCCATAGCTTGGATGTTGCGGGTCAGTCATCGAGTCAGAACTACACTTGACGGATTCGCTTAGTTCCGTGTCTTAATAGGAAAACTGCATAGGCACAACGAACCGTCAATATTGTGAAGGGAGTTTTCGCGAGCATTTCTTTACGAAGAATAATGTAGTAATTTTCGGGGAATTAATTAATTAACATTTGTTTCGTAATTACGCCACAGCGTGAACAGAACATGTTGAAAAATTCCCCATTTTTGCCAATATGAGTCGATTTATTCTATTCGGCAAACGAATCGAATTGCGATATATACTGGAATCGCGAAACGGGCAGCACTATAGCGGGACAGATCGGCTGATAATTGCCTCGAATTCGTTGCCGTTGTCGACTTGGTCGTGTCTGTTCGCTATTGATTTTGCCCTCGCTCGACCGACGCGTTGAGGCCGACTGACGTCGTTAGTTAGACTCGCCAGATGGTACGGACATCAAAGCGCCAAGTGGACACTCGCCGTACATCGCCTTTATAGTCTACACTGTCCGGTTTCCGGCCGACCGCGCTGGTCAGCGAGTGACCATCGACAACATCGCTCGTCAATGTCGTCGCTGTCTGTTTCTACGCTGTCCATCTCTCGCATACAAACCCTTCTGTGGTCGGAAGTGTTCGGGCGGACCTCCCCCCTCCAGCGGTCAAAAGACCCATTTAGCGACACCAAAGGAAAAAGTGGCCAAACGAACCGAATTCAAGCCAGCATAGCAACGTACAATTACCACCAGCGGTGTATATGGAAACGGATTAACGCTGTTCGGGTAGATATTTTCAGGCCGGAACGGCATTTTGCGGTTGTTTTCTTCCTTCTAGACAGAAAACCTGCTTTGTATATCATGTGGCCGCTAAGTCTGTCTCATGAAATTCACTTAAATGCCTGTCAATGAATGCCTTTTATGGCCTTTAGATCCTATGACGCTACCCCACACGCCATAATCCGTAGTAGTCAGCTGGGTAAATCCCTTACCCCCTCCCGTTTTAAGTTTCGCGATCCGCCAGTGCTCCTTATGCGTTCCGGTTCTTAAAATTTAAGACTACACCCCTGAATACAACTACAATAATTATTATGTCCATATCGGTGTTAAAGCGTTTTACGATATTAATTCTGACAGTGTTAATTCCTGCGTCATCGGATTTATGGGCGCGCCATAAGACGTGAAGTCGACGCCAAACTGACGGGCGTGCGTTGTGCGATTATGACTGCAATACTGCGACTGCTGAATCCTGCAGTGTCAATGGCGAGTTCACGAAGATGCGAGTGTGACGTGGCATCCCGCTTCTGTTGAATCCTGCATATGCCACTTCACTTGTCACTTGTCCGCCGTCGATTTTCGAAACGTTGTTCCTCGAGAACTAAAGTGAAATCCCGCGCGTCGTTTTCTGCTGCGCAATCGTTATGAGTGACTAAACACCAACACCTTGTCCACACGTAAGTTCGGCATACCCGGCGTCGAAATATCTGTATTACTTTAGCCTAATTTAAATCCCACAGAAAAATGCTTAGCCTCATTGCATTCACGATCGTCTCAACGATGATTTTCCTGGCGGGTTTGGTTCACCTGCGTCGTCCGGTGTTCGCGTCGGCGTCTCAGAGGAAATCTTCGGAGATTAGATGTTTGGACTTAAACGGATCGTATAGGTTGCGTGCGTTCGGCAAACGTCGTCGTCGACAATCGGTCGCCGTGTCACCGGCATTCAGCGAGGGTTGCGGCGCAGCCACGATCCGTCAGTGGCAGCGTCCGTCGGGACTCCACTGACGGCCGACAGCTGGGCTCTCGGCCGGGCCGGGTCGGGTCGGGCCGGGCCGGGCCGGGCCGAGCCGTCCGGGCCGGGCTTGATACACGACCGCTGGACACGCAGGCGCCGTCCGACTCACGCCGCCAGCGCGAGGAACCGGCCTCTGTGAATTAAGTCGATGCCGACTTCCGGCATGGTGCAAGATGAATGCTTCGGCCGACATATTACAGTCCATCACGTGACATTTGATTCGCTAATGCCAGCCACCGCGACCAAGGTCTCCCACAGCGCCAGAATTGCTTCAAGCATTTACTGTGACAGGTAAAGCGGATTAGATGCCATACGCCGTAATTCGTAATACGATAACGTTGCTGCCGACGATCTAATGCTAAATGGGTAAGGTTTACAAAAGCCATTGCTATAGTGCGGATGTGTATTATGTAATTAGGTGGTGGCGTGGCGTTTTTAAACGGTCGTGTTAATGTTGATAGTATAGTTAGAAGATTGTTCTTTCCTGATAGATGATAAACGACGCAGGTAAACCAAACGGCACAGTTTCTGCGCGATACTGTTGATAAAAACTTTGGCTGTTATACATTAACGAGAAATGAAATTAGCTGTGTTGTAAACTATCTAGCAATTGCGTAACTTTTTTCTTTTGTTTTCTTGTACTATGTGTACGAGTTGATAACAAATAAATAAATAAACAGTGGTAGCGTCGTTGGTCTCAATCAACGAAGTTAACCTACGCTGAACCCGGTTAGTACTGGGCTATTAGTGACCGTGTCCGGGTTCCACTCCCGGAGGCGGCACTTTATTTCGGTATGTAACCAACCATCACCCAGGTCGACTCAGCCTTCTACCCTCCGTGGGACGGTAAAATGAGTACCAGCCAAAGGGCGGTGATGCTCTGCGGCTGGGGAGTAAAGGCAGGAATGGTGTAA
>Ga0209780_1004231_pt1 | contig 10987 bp, 9 predicted proteins | sample WorMetexBAHAMAS2_FD_187384 | JGI IMG/M metagenome (GOLD analysis project Ga0209780, IMG submission 187384) | Marine gutless worms symbiont microbial communities from Max Planck institute for Marine Microbiology, Germany - Inanidrilus exumae... | ecosystem: Host-associated > Annelida > Digestive...
CCTGACTGACACTTCTTCAGTGCCTAGCCAGTGGGCTTAGCCACATCTATCTGCTTCGGCTCTCACGTCGGCGCGACTGATATCTTGACGCTGCTAATGAAGGCATCAGCAACGGTCACAGTTTATAGAGGACACCGTCGAACCCTCTTACCTGCCAGGGATTAACTCCCTGTTCATCATGTGCATAGGAATCATTAGAAATAATTCTTTAGTAGACGGACGCGCCTGGGCCGAGTCAAACCCCGGCCACTGAGCGCGTCACGCTCTACTGCACATGGCGGCCGAGTGCGTTAACCACCACTCGGCCACGAAAGCAGGTCCTCTCTTTGGGGACCAGCCAAACGTGAAATATAACACAGCAGATAGCAAGTGAGAAAAACTAGAATTTGTCTTTGTGCTGCAGCTTTTGCTAACATTTGGAGGTTCTGCACTAATAAAACTGTTTTAAATTGGCTACGACTGATTAAGCTTTTCAATGAGTTAATGTTCCGTGATCCAGATTAGTGATGTGAATTTTTTCACAACCAATTATCGATTTGCTGAAACCGGTTTTTTTACCGATAATCGAAATGTCATTATTATTTGAAACTACAGATGAATGCCACACAGGCCAGGCCTATGCAAAGTCCCATGTTGGCGTTACTTGATGAACTACAGCGCGTATTTTTTCGTAATTACGTTGAAAGACCTATAGCTGACATTAAAACGTGTTAGCAGGTATCTCACCGTCATTACCGTCGACTGTACTATTTTTACAGATTTATTTCATTCATCGCAAAATAAACAATCATGAACAAGTACGTACAGTTGAGTAAAAAAAATCAATAATCTGTTTTGATTTCTGAAACCGATTATCGGTTTTTAAAGAGATTGTCGATAAATCGATTGTCGTTTCACATCACTAATCCAGATGCATCCGTCGGTACTGGTAGAAAATGTATCAGTTCATCATTTGCTGTGGGACAGCTAACAGTTAGAACACTTGAATTAATTGTGCTTTTTCGTCTTTTTTATGTTGCTTAAGTTAGTTTTTCACAATGTAACTGTTTTGAGGTTGGTATGCAGGGTACTGCAGAGTCTGGGAGTGACCGAAACTTCTCCGCCTCTGAACTCATCACGTCGCGCTCTGGCCCTGTTACTGGTGAAGCCACAACTAAGAGAAAGGCTGAGATGGAGTATGCGAATGAACACCTTCCAGTCAAGAAGATGAAATCTGGTATAATTTAGAACATCAGTTACTTTTTATTACTGCTCATGGGTGTAAATAACGAGAGGATGCGGGGGAGGACGAGTCCCCCCAGAATTTGGAGTGCGGGATGCTATTGCAAATTGTCCCCCTCATATTTTGTCATGTTTCAATATCTTATGCATCAGATTGCATGCATTACAATGCAATAAAAGGCTTACCAACTCCATGACTTTAACAGAGTATTCACTATTTCCCAGAAGTATGTATTAACGTCCACCAAATCACTACTTCAGGCGGAAAATTCCACATTTTTGGCGAAGACATGGACAGAAAATACCGCTCCGAATGTACCAAAACATGCTATTTCAAGTGAAAAGTTCAATTATTTTCTGGTGACAGGACTTAGCCCCTCCCCAGACCCGTTTATCCATTGGGGAAGGGTACCCATCTTCACAGTCACACCCCAACTCTTGCCCCCCACGAAGTCTTCTGGATCCGACTAGCTATAATGTGATGATATGCCACTCACTCAGTTGCATCTGTGCGAGGTAGTTATTCCTTAATTTTGTTCATCCGCTTGTTCTGAACGGTAACTCTTTAGGGATGATTGGAGCAGCTTGTTCTCAGGCCGGATGCATTTACTGTCGCCCAGCCAACAGTGTCAAAGCACTGAAGCTGTGTAGCAAAGAATGTTTCTTATTTCAATATCCGCTGTAGTCACATGGCTCTGTCCATGTGCATAGACTGTTGTCTGTGGCCCCTGGTGTGTGGATGTCGTCACTAGATTGCCATTTATTATCTTACCTCAGTTGTTAGAGTCTATGTTTGCAGAAGAAGATGATGATGATGATCTGCTGCCGAAGCGAATCTTTGCCGGTGACATGAAGGCAAAAATAGATCAGCTGGTGTGTTTCTTTACTTACTTATTGCACTGCAATCTGTAATTCTATCCATATAGAAGATTTTTCTGATGGTAACGTGATTTTTTGCCATTCGATGCTGTGTTAGTGCGATGTATGATGCTATGGTGTTGTGTTTGTCCATCTGTGTTTCTGTAGCATGTCGGAGTTTTATTAAAACAGATAAAAAATATCATCATGCAAGCAATGCTGCACAATACTCTAGGGAATCTAGTTTTCCTATAACCAAAGAATGGGTGAAATTCCAGTGGTCATCCATAAATGGGGTGCCAAAGACACGTGGGGTAGGAAAAACCTGCAACTTTCGACACTGTAAATAACTTGCCATATCTTGAAAATGGTATAAGGTAGACAGCTAATTACTTTGGAAGTTGAATGTGAAATCCTATGCACTGTGTCAAGTGTTGGCAATGCCAGTGATTTGAGTGACTCCAAATCACCACCATTTTAAAGTTATGGGCATTTCTTCATATCTTAGTAGATGAGAAGGCCATAGCAAACAACCCCGTGGGCGTGGTCATGGCATTTGACACACTTTAAAATTTAGGGACCACTACCTTATCCATAGGTGGCACGGTTGTACAACATGCAGAATGTTGGACTTGCGGTCAACAGGTCGTGGGTTCATATCCTACTCGGGGCAAAAGTTGCGTAACAACCTTGGGCAAGTTGTTCACACCTATGTGCCTCTGTCACCAAGCAGTATAACTTGGTACCGGCCTAGGGGTGGTGATACTCTGTGGCTGGGAAGGTAACCGCAGGCCTGGCAGAAAGTAATGGCAGCCTACCGCCGAGTGGATGACGTATAGTCACCTGCAGGCTGACTGCCTGTACACTGGGATCTGCTCCAGGCCCAACACTCGGTAACGAATATGGGAAGCCTTTACATTTTGCCATATCTATGAAAAAGGTGAAGCCGGGCATTTCAAATTTAGTATGCAACTTCATCATGGCTGGTACTAGCATAAGCATGATACAGTAACCCCAAAATATGTATGTTCAAGGTCACGTGTTCTTTTTAAATTTTGGTCACTAAGAAATAATATCTCAAAGAAGAGAAGAAGACTGATAGGAAATTATATATGACTCATCAAATGGAACCAATACCACTGCCCTTGAGTGAACTTTCCCAAGGCTCTTATGCAGCTTTTGCCCGGAGTAGGATTTGAACCCACGGGCCACGAACGCTCTACCCGTTGTGCCACCATGCCACCTTTAAGACGTGATGCATAAGCACATTTGCATATGCCCTTTCAGTTCTGGATTTGGTTGCCATAAAGAGCATTTGGCATGTAAAATACTACACCAGTGTTTGTGGTTTGAGGATTATATGTAGACAACTGGGCCCTTATACAAAAACTAAAAGTCAATATTATGGTAGTAAGTGTATGTGTGTGTGATTTCAGTCGGAGATCTCTGAGATGTCGTCAGTGATTGCAGACAAGCTGGAGTTCCTGGAAGTTACACGTGCTGGGTTGTCCAAACTCCAGCTGCTTCTAGTTCAGTTGGAGGTAAAAGCTCACTGAGCATGTTAGCAACATAGTGGCTGTAGTACTCGTAGTAGCAGCAGCAGCACATATTTCTGTCCTGCTATAAGGTTGTAACTTTAGAGTCCTTGACAGCATTACTTTCTGATGTTATGCATCAGATCAAAAAGATGTTGAACCTGGATTTCAGTGCTGTTACTGGGATGGGTGACGTGTCCGGGTTCAACTCCCGGAGGTGACACTTTATTTCGGTATGTAACCAGCCACCCAGGTCGACTCAGCCTTTCATCCTTCCGAGGTTGATAAACTGAGTAGTAAGCTGTAATCGGATGTTTGCTACCTCGCACGAGTGGCGACGTCTGGTGAATGCTTACGGGGTGAAGGCCTGGTGTGGTTGATTGGAGCGGTGGTGTGTTTGCTAGCTGCATAACGCGGGTCCAATTGTACGTTAACGCATGCAATTGGATGGCCACAGTTAGCGCTGCAGCACCATTGGCTCTTGTCAATCAACTGCCACTTCTGAGACTGTACAGCGCGCTGGTCCGATCATCATGTAAGCTGCGCTATATAAGAATCCGACCTTGACCTTGACCTTTACCTTTAATGATTGGCCTTTCAGTACCGTCCTGCTAAATGAGTTGCGTTAGTAGCTGCCGAGTGATGGACTGAATGAAGATGTGTCCACACTGAAGCTGTGTCCAGGTCATTCGCATACACAGGTGTTTCTGTCTAGAATAGTGGTGCCATGTGAGTGGGAAAGTAATTGTGGACTGCAGACAGGTTCTTATTCATACATGCCACGATCAGTTCTTATCTGTGTGTACCACTGCGCTGAAGGTGGCTATATTAAAGTATGAAGGTTGTGAGTTCAATGAAGGCCAGCCCCCCTCCTCTCCAACAGACAACATCTGAGCTGTGGTGATTTTCTGGAGGGTAAGAGGGGAGATTATTTGACCAGCTTTGTGCTGTTGTGCATCATAATTGTGCACATCATATGCACACCTATATAATGAGCAGTTCATACACGGTCGACTGGATTGGGCTTTGATCTTGCTTGGCTTAGCTGTCTTTCGAGCGCCTATGTCTTAGGTGTACTTGGTGCTATATGTAGAAAATTTTTTTATTACATCCTACTCTTTACCTTTTAGTGTGCTGAGCCTGTGGGATTGGCCCTTGATCTGGAAGACTGTCATCCTTCAGTGCTATTACACTGTTTGTTGGGTCATCTGACCTGTAAAATCGTCTCCGAAATGACCTATAATGTGTCGAGTGGGACGTTAAACCCTACAATACAATACAATACCCTGGGCTGTACGCTGCGCACTAGAAAGGTACTTACCCAAATTTTCCGCAGCGTCTGATGTCTAATATTGTCTATTACAACCAGTAGTACGATGCACTGCTGGTGCGGCCTTGTGAGCGACCAAAAAAGGAAGACACCAAACTCATGGCTGTAACTCTGTCATTTCTTAAATGATTTTCAAAATTCCTTCACTGACATACTTAGCGGTAAATTTGCAGCACAGTGATAATTAGAGATGCCACCACACCTTAAACGTATCGCTACACTATCTTGGGAAATATTTTTATTGAAAAATTGCCATTTTCAACAGGTATAAGTGAAATTAACCATCATTTAAGACTCGCACATAATTTTAATAGATTTTGTTTACTTACTTATTGCTTCAGTTTCTGGTTTGTGTTAAATATTCTTTGTAAACAGCAGACGATCTTACGTAAATAAATGTTGTGAAAAACTGTGCGACTTCTTGAGCAAGCAACAGCGGCTTTCATTCCACCAGATCTATGGCCACCAAACAGTTCCAACCTCGAACCAGTGGTCTACAAGATATGGGGCGTCGTCCAGGAGCGAGTCTACCAGTCATGAGTGCACAGTATCGACGAACTGAAGCAGCGTTTGCTTCATGTTTGGCATGTCATGGACCAAAGCATCATTGACAGTGCAGTTGATGAATGGCATCTCCGTCTTCATGCTTGTGTGCTAGCGAAGGGTGGATGCTACGAGCACTTGTTCTGACGTTATCAGTATGCCTATCTATACAACTATGTGACATGAAACGTTTTATGTTGTGTTAAATATGATATGATTTCTAAGGCTTACCTCCGTAATTAGAGGCAAATTTGAACTTTTCATTTTCTCAAGGTAGTGTAGCGACACGTTTAAGGTGTGGTGGGATCTTTAATTATGACTGTGCTGCAAATTTACCGCTGAGTATGTCAGTGAAAGAATTTTGAAAATCTGTTAAAATCGGTTGGGACACAGTGTATTGAAGAAAAGCAGGCCGAATTGGAAACTGGAAATAAGTAACACGACAGATAATGTTGGCATCACTCAGTTGCAGGCACGTGACACTAGATATCGTCGAATGCAGGAACTAAACAGGTTGTGCGTCAGTAAATAAGTAAACAGTTGTGTCATCTGTTGAGTACACGTGGGAAATGCTGTCTTCGAGTCTATATTGCATGTGTCTCCAGATACACTGCAACTTGTCTAGTAAATAATTTGAATTGATGGTTGCTGTTAAATGTGATTTTGTTGCTTACAAAGTAGCACAGAGCAGTAGATTGTACAATTTATTGTGTTGCATTGAGATATTTGACAACATTTCGGACTATTTACCGTTGTTGCCAGAGTAAGATTTGACAGGTTTGGGCTGGGAAGAGATTAACACACACTAACAGAGAACATATGAAATGCATGCATCCATGCATTGTGGGCCATAAAACCATTCATTTTCTGTTCACTACATCAAGCAAAAGAAGCTCAGCTATCGCAAAGGGACTGCGAGATGTGTTATGTCATTTGAGATCTTGTTATTTATTGTACAACTATTTACAATGTATGTGACTTCCTGTGATCTAGAGAACTCCTTCAGTTTAGATTGATCTAATTTATAATGAATATGTAACCAACGTATAAAACTGGAATCTGAATATTTAGTTGTATGAATTCTATGGACATATCGGTGGAAACATTTCATTTTATCTTGAGTGGTTGCATCAATGTGGTTTATTGAAAAATGTGCAGTTTTTTGGCCCCACCTGTAATGTGTGTATAGAGAACATAAAAACACGACTGTTAACTTGTTGATTTACAGATTACTGCCTGGCGTTTTTGGACAGAATGAAGTCTATGGTAAGGCATTGTGTTAGAATATTTTTAGGTCGACTCCTCCGAGTCGACCTAATAGCATATATGGGTAGAAAATTGTCCGTACGTACGTCCGTCCACAAAAAGTTCCTTCGATTTCAATGAAATTCGGTATGTAGGTAGAGGTCGATGAGTGATGCATGACGGTATGCAGTATGACCGGATCCAAGGTCAAGGTCATGAGCCCTTTAAAGTCGGAAAATCGGGCCATTTTCGAAGGCTATCTCCTCCCCAACTATAATGGGGGCTGGCAAATGACCACAGATTCTTAAATTAGGGGACAATACCTAAAGCTTGTCGGGGCTGGATTTTTGAATTTTGTCCCAGTTTATGTGTCACGTGACTTTGAAGTTGGCAGTAAGTAGGAGTCGACCATCAGTCCCGTATGGGGCTAATTTATCAATGCTGCATATAACAAGGATCTGTTTGGACTGTAGGTTATTGTGTCTTAGTGTATGGCGTGTATTCACAGCCGTACGACAGTGGAAATAAAAAATAAATACTTTTGTTAATGGCCACAGTGCAGATATCATGAGTGCCGGAGAGATGTAAGTTATTTCGCTGTGATACCTGTCTAGTCTTAAGCATTACTGTCAACCAGCCATTTTTAATTAACACACATCTCTGTTCAGACAGTGCGCAAGTAATTGCAGGTCATTTGTGGTTGCTGAAGATAGAAGGTTTGTTTGGAATATTATGTAATGTGTCAGAATTATTTAAGGAAGAAATTGCAACAACAGGTCACAAATAAAATTTCAACTGACGTGAATCAGTCACAATTTTGTTGTTTATTTTAAATTTTTGATGGAAGCAAAACTAGTACGAATTGAAAATTTCAACAGTTTTTGCAAAAAAACTACTACTACCTTCACTGAATGGCCGTTTTGTGGTGCACCTTGGTCAGCTAGTTCACTGTTGGGTCCTTCTCCAACTGTATTGGAAGAGAACCTCTGCAGAGTAGTGAGCAAGGTTTATATAGGCCAGATGTCTTTGCTGTCATCCAACCATGAGTGTCAAACTACTGAATGGAACACTAACCCTAACCACTGGCATAGCCCCATTTTTGCATCCACCATTATACTCATGACGGAAGGGGCATTGCTCCGTTTATGCCATTCGCCAATGCCTGTACCTCCAGAAAATGGAAAATTATTTTGTCTGCTTTATCCTGCTTATTATCCATACATGCCAATAGGAAAGGTGTGGATATATCGGTTACTGTTTTTTTTGCGTGTGTGTTTGTATGGTTACGGATAAATGTGGCGGCGTCAAATTTTGCATGGTGGTTTATCGATGTCCACGGCAGGGAATCTCTCATTTTTGTGAACTTTGCTCCCCCAGAAGCTTAAAATAAAAATCAGACGATTTGGCCGATGTACCACCGCCTCCACGGCATTCACAACGATTACCCTTTGGCTCCCGAACACATGCATGTGCCATTCGTGAAATCACGTGGCGTGTGGACGTACGATCGGCATGTGTGGATAAACGTCCATCCCCTAAGATGGGCATACGTGTGATTAGTGATTGCTTAATCAGTTTACAATATTGGTGTGCAGGGTTTTACTGTCAAGCCACATTATTACGCTCCGCTGCTGAAGCACGCAGCAGGTCAAGGCGATGCGGCTGGTAAGCAATGCTGCTGTTGACGTGCATATATATGGAGTTGTTAGCAGCTGTAGGTTTTAACTGTACTAGAATTGTGTTAGATGAATACTATTGTTTAAGGTTTGTATATTACACAGTGTCAGGAAACTTCTGAACTGCTCATTATATAGGTGTGCATATGATGTGCACAATTATGATGCATACCACCTGGCACTCCATGTGTTTCAAAAATTTATCCTAGGATACATGGTGCTTGTCAACAGTGATCTGTGAAATTCTCATTCCAGTCTATGTCAGTGATGGTCAAGTGTTATAAATGTACTTAGCATTCACTGTTGCAACAGCTTGAGATGGTCGCAGCAACTTGCTATGGTTCCATTCCAGTCAGCTGCTGTCATTTTTGACATGATGAAAAAACCTAAAAATGACAAAGTCCAAGAGTTTTGGCAAGTTTATGGGGATATCAGAGAAGTATTGTTTTATGCCCTTGCTACCCGACACCATTTGACGAAGGCATTATGTTTTTGGGCTGCCTAACCCCTGCATATGTTCGTTTATTCGTCCGTTTGTCTGGACAGATCTTGTTACCACGATATCTTATGAATGGCTTGAGCAGTCTCGATGAAATTGACAGGAGATATTCCCTAACCCCTACTGATGATTTGGTTAGATTTTGGAGGTCAAAGATCAACACTCAAGGTCACAGCAGGCAGTCAAGGTTTCAAAGGCATCAACATCGACACTGGGGCAATGAAGTGGCATCTTGTGGTTAGAAAATGAATAGCTGAATTGATGTTGTAGGTTACTCAAGATCGTTGGCCATACTCCATCTCCTCTTGGTAGCCTGTAGTAACCATGTGTGTATGTAGCACCATTTCTGAGATGTTACCAGCTGGTGGAAAAGTTTGATGATGTATTTAGTTCGACGGTTTTGACAGACTGTGCAAAATGTCATGTGTGAAAAATTACAGCCATATAAGTTAAGAGATGTGTAGTGTGATACATATGTGTCTGCATTTTTGTCTGTTTGTATTTTTTTGATGTAACCATACAGTTTTTGGTTTTAGTTAATTTCAGTGTGGCAAACTTGTTGTCATCATGTTGATGTTTCTCCATTGACAGAATGTGGGTCCGGTTCTATATGCACCTACACTTAACTAACTTCATCTACAGACTCGTGTGGAGAATGTGTTCTACTCATGCAATAGGCCTGTCGCATATGTGAAATGTTGTCTGTCACCAGCTTGTTGATTCATGTCATCTCCCTGAGCTGGTCTTATATGAGGATAGCCGTTATCTTCAAGGCTGTATTTTTTGCAGCCAAAAATGGATAAAATTGTGGTTAATTCTTTACAGAAATGCGAATTTTGCAGTGATTTTACGGTTGCAGTCACAAACATATCAAATACAAATTTCATGTGTGAAAGTAAAGTGCTGATTTTGCTTTCAGAAACAAACAACATTAACTGGACAGAAAGCAAACGACTAGTGAGTTTATCACTATGGTCAGTTACATCAAATCTGTCAGTGATTCAGCACAAATTGCTATGCTACGTGACTTATTTCGTCAATAACGCTATAAAATAATAAAAGACAACGAATGCACATTTTTGTGACATTAACAGATAAAATCATTCAAGTTAGTGGTGATTCGTGGCAAAACGCAAGTATTCGCGGTAATGGCTTAAATTTGCGAATTTTGCAAATCCTGCGACAGCTGCAAAATTTTACAGCCTTGTCATCTTCCTCTGAGTTTTTTAACAGCCTTGGCAAATACTGATTGGTTAATACTGCATTTTATGTCAGTTTTGGCAGTTGTGTCATAGTAAGAATTGAAAAATCTTTTAGCTTGGCTCTTCATTAGACCATCTGATATTCTTATTCTTCGGTGCCATGCCCGTACTGGAGTGTTGCTGTGTCGATGATACATTACCAGAATGTGCGGCCTTTCGCCCTCTACCGGACTGAGTGGATCCCATTGTTGACCGATTGTTGGTCAGCATAGATTCTCGTGCAGCCAGATGGTGTGTGGTTTAGGGCGCTTTCAAGGTATTCTGCCATGAAATGATGGTTGAAGCAATGCAGTAATGACTCGGCGGTGATCCAGCTTCAAATCTGATCATGCCATGTGCCCAGAGCTGTTATCCTGTTATTAAAATACTGTTGAGACCATTCAGTCTTCTGATCATTAGTCTTTGTTAGTAACTGCTCTATGACTCTTTGTTGCTGTTGCAGGAACGTCTCGCATTCTGAAACAGATGTTTTCAAATACCCCGGAAGATAGTGATTTGGGTGTTGTCAACAAGATGGTTGTTACAGAGTTGCTTAACAGCGGCCAATCACTGGATGTCATTCTCGACTGTCTAAAGGTATGTTTTGCTGAGCTTGTGGAGCGTATTTTTTAGCATATGTAAGAATTATAGGCTGCCTGTTAACCTTCTTGGAAGTAATGATGTGATTAATAACAGACATAAATGTAAAAAAACTGCAGTTTATACACACTGTTAACGGCGACGGATCTAAAACCGCAAAAAAATCATAAAAAGGCAATGTTAACCACACTAACATAGCCTGAATGTCAATGTTATGTGTGGTTAACATTGCCTTTTTA
>Ga0209780_1004232_pt1 | contig 10987 bp, 6 predicted proteins | sample WorMetexBAHAMAS2_FD_187384 | JGI IMG/M metagenome (GOLD analysis project Ga0209780, IMG submission 187384) | Marine gutless worms symbiont microbial communities from Max Planck institute for Marine Microbiology, Germany - Inanidrilus exumae... | ecosystem: Host-associated > Annelida > Digestive...
GAATCTTTGTTCACTAATATAAATTCATGTAATAATCACGCACCTCGACGGCAGACGAGACGCGGGGTAGAATTTTTTACCTAAGTTTGTTTGTGTGTCTGTCTGATTTTCCGCACGATGTCTCACAGACCGATGCAGCTACATGTAGGATCACCAAACGTGACATAGAAATGTCCCACGTTGAGACCATTTATTTTGGGGTCTAAAGGTCAAATGTCACGAGTCACAAAAAGCAAAACATTGCCGGCGTGTGTCTTTGCTGGCTTCTAATTTTAGTCTTCTCTTTTTAGTTTGCGAAATATCACAGTCGCGCGTATTGTAAATTTATTTTATTTACAGAAGTTTCTGTACTATGAGATATAAAAACACATGACAATATCACTTCTTAAAGATCTGGATTAGAGTAACATTTATCGAAAAGTCACAATAACAATATTATAGATGAAATTGCAAAATCATACAATTAATCCCATGCATCGTCACCACAGATACTATGCACACAGTTCAATATCAAGAATGAAATTGTAAAATTGGCATGAAATTCTATCTTACACATATATACATACGCAAAATACACAATTTACCATAACAAATTCTAGGTAGTCATTATATAGCGGCATAAAACTCCACAAAAGGCAGCACAGCCGTTGGTGGGTCACATACGGTGTCATTCTGATTAATCCACTTTAGCTCAGTATTCCCAAAAATAGCTACATTAATTCAGAGATTCGACACCAGGCCGGCTAATTTTTAGCTTTTGACTTTCGGGCACTCTGGCGCTCAACCCTGAGCGTCGGAGTGGCCGAAAGTCAAAAAACTAAAAATGGTCGGTTAGCCAGCCTGGCATCGAATCTCTCAGTCATCGTCCCTCCCCACTTTGGAACTCTGGGCAAAAATTGGCCAATAAAGGCTTTTTATACAGACAGTTTTCGACCGCTTTTAAAAATAAACTAGAAAGCTTTTGCCAGAGGTCGCAGCGACCACTTAGTAACGTTTCCTCCTGTGACCTTGAACTTCCGACCATTGACCTTTGAACTTGACCCAGATAGGGTTAAAATGAGAAAAGCATGTCAGTTATCTACGTAAAATGTTGTTTAGTTCAGAATTTACTGTCCGGACACATAGACACACACACATACACAGCGGACGATCGTTCTACCTGGACCACTGAAGTGGTCGGTAATAAAGTGTCCAAAGAGCGAATGAAACATGACTAGAAATTACTCTAGAGCAAACGCCTGGTGCAGAAGTGTAAAAAAGGTAAAGGTAAAGTTCTCCCATACTCGTTACCGTGCATTTGGCCCAGAGCTGATCCCGGTGTACAAGCAGTCAGCCCGCAGGTGACTTGAAGCCATCCACCCGGCGGTAGTCTGCCATTACTTTCCGCCAGGCCTGCGGTTACCTTCCCAGCCTAAGAGCGTCACCGCCCATCGGCCGGTACCAAATTATACTGCTCGGTGACAGAGGCACATACGTGTGAGCAGCTTGCCTAAGGCTGTTACCTGGAAGCGGACCGGCCGAGATTCGAACCCGCGACCTTTAGTAGATGGTACTGTAAAGCATAATAACGAAAGTTTATTTAATAAACATGGCAATCGGGGATAGCACACGTCGCCTTCGGTGTGCACGACGCGGCCCCCGACTTGTGCCGCTAGCTGACGAACTCGACCAAACACAAAGTCGTCGCTGATTCTGCCCCATTGGCCCCATTATATAAAAACATGACGTCATCCGCAATACCGGAAGTACATAACATATTGCATTGCCGTCAGAGGAGGATCGATCCACGGCACATTGTAACACGTACAGAAAACTTCGTAAAGATTGGACGTGTGATTTTTGAGATATATGAGTGACAGACAAACAGACAGAGAGACAGACAGACATACATACACATCCGCTGATCGCAGTACTTCTTACTCCTCTCGGAAGCGAAGTAACAAAGCCGCCTTTCTACAGTTCTAAGTACGCAACTGTTATCTGTAAAGTTGCGTTGGACTGACAACGGTTGAACAGTTGCTCGACGTTGCAAGGAAACGGCCGAACTAACCCCGACCCAACCCGATCACACCCGTGGCCGTTAACCAGTCCACGCCCATCTGCGGTCTAGACGCGCGCCATGCCGTCGACCGATGCCGAACGAAGTCTTCCGAGGTCGACGCAGTGCGCGAGGTCAAAGTCGGCGGCGGTGACGTCGCAGTCTCGATCTTCGTCGTCGTCGCTCATGTAGGGAGATGACGGGGAACAGCTGTACCCGCCACCAGCGCCGGCGGCGTGCTGACGCCGCAGTGCGTTGAGATGTTGTTCCCGTTGCTGCTGAATCCCGTGAAACAACGCGCTGTACGTCTGCGCCTTCGTCAAACAAAACAAACACACGACCTAAAATTACGCAGGCCAGTGAAGCCGAGGGGGGGACAGCCAGGGTCGGTGTCCAGAGGTTCGAGAGGGTCAGGGGCCAAAAGCAACAGAACGTTAATTTATGAACCTCATATTTGCGTCTAGCACTAGTTAGCGGTGCAAAAACGAGTTAACAAGTTGTTGTATTTCACACAAGGTGGCGCGGTGGCACAAACGGGTAGAGCGGGCACTTGTGGTCAACAGGTCGTGGGTTCAAATCCTCCTCAGGGCAAAGCTGCGTAACAACCTTGGGTAAGTTGTTCACACCTATGTGCCTCTGTTAAAAAGCAGTATAACTTGGTACCGGCCAAGGGTCGGTGATGTTCTGCGACTGGGAAGGTAACCGCAGTAATGGCAGCTTATTGCCGGGTGGATCACTTATGAGCTGACTGCCTGAACACCGGGATCAGCGCCGGGCCCAACGCTCAGTAACGAGTATGGGAAGCCTTTACCTTTGCCTTTTACCAGGTGACGCTATTTTATATTTTCAGGGGCGTCAGAGACGGGGATGTGAGTGTGGACTGTGGAGGGGTCTGGGAGAGCTAACTGTCATGGGCCCGCGTTAGCTCACGGCGTCCCCGACGGTAGCTGCCGTGGAGAAAAACGTAATGTAACGGTCTGGCGTCCGTCAGTCTGTCCGTCTGTATGTCCCGTCGGCATACTCAACGTGACTCACCAGGGGCAGCATGCGACGCGGCCAGCGTACATTTCGGTCCGGCAATAAGGAGGATCGACATGCTTGTTCCTAAACTAGTGGTAGCATTAGAATACAGATAAAGACCAAATTAATTAGTTCAAAATTAGGGATTCGGTCATCTCCAAACGCGGGATTCTCACCTCTGTCGGGTGGCAGGTAACACTGTGTGATACCATATGACATGTGAGTTTCCAGTAGCGGTGATGCTAAATTGTTGTTAAACTGCTATACACCGTTTTCTTACTTTACTTTACTTAATGTATATGTTACCAATGTCTCTAGTGGTCGGGTACAGCGATCGGTTCATTCGGTGTGTGTGCGTGGACAACTTTAGAACGAAGTATTAGACCTCGATGACGTTTTGGTCACTTCTACGGTCACACGACCAGTGGGTTCGACTTCTGGCATGGGGTTTCATACTAGTGTTCTAGCTCTAAAATGCACCGGTTTAAGCTATGGGCTTGAAACAGAAGAACAGGCGGACAGACAGACTGACATCAGCTTCGCTTAATGCTACCACTTTGGTGGTCGGGGCATTATAATTGTACAGTAATTTTAAAATTTAATTATTATTTTTTTGCTTACATTTTCATTTTTATGTATCTGTTTGCTCGATACAGACGATACTCCAACAGAGAATAATTTACATCAAAAAAGCATTACAGTGTACCGCAAGCAGGACAGCAAGGCCCAGTAGAAAAGCACTAATGCCTATTCGTAACTTTTCATTTTTTTGCGTTTTAAGCGTTCGTTGTTTGTTACGATTAAATACTAATTATTTTAGTCTTTTAAACCGTGAAGTTTATCGTACCTTGGCCCGCAGTACGGCTATACTCTCTGACCGTACGGAGTCGTCGACGCCGCCGCCTTTTCCTTCCCCGCCGGACGAAGGGTCGACCGACCGTCGGTCCGACGTCGGCGGTAGACCGTGCTCGACGACCGCCGAGGAACTGAGCTGCAGCGGCTGGTCGCGACGGGGCTTCCCGGACTCCGAACCGTTTGCTGCGCCGTCATCGTCATCTTCGTCCTTCAAAGCTTTCGCCGCTTCAATCGATTTCTTGTGCATACCTATCGATTGAACATTCGAACTGCCTACGACACTAGTTCGTTCGATATGCTTTTCAGCGATCAGTTGCGCTAAATAACCTTTAAATGTTATGAAAAATCATTCAGCCTTAAAGAAGAATACAGCGAAATCAAAAAAACATTGATTAACAAGTGTCCAAAGTAACTGGGCAAAAGGTCGCATCGCCCACTTGTCACCCCTTGCGGCTGACAATCGATTCGTCTGATGTTGACATCATCTATACATGGTTTCTTGGGCCAACCTAAGTCAGCCCTCCCCCATGCAAACGGCATCTCGATCGGTTCAGCCGTTTTTGCACAGTACATGAGCGTGACCAACAAACAAACACACAGACAGACCACGCTACGTGTGGCATCTGTCGCAATAGGTCGCATCTATGCTATGCATGCGATGCGGGTTAATAATGCGGTTAATTATACACTGTGGCGGATCTGTGTATTGTGTAATACTTTTCGTAAATGACGTAATTTTTCTGTAGCTTTAGCCGACTGTGTGCATTCTACTTAGTGACCTGTAGTTCGAATTTACTTCGCTCGCCTTGAGGCGAAATAAGTAAAAAAATAATTTAGGTTTTATCGTTTATTATTCGCGTTTTAATCACCATGCGTGTTGCTTACTTAGTAGCCAAGGAGCAAAGGATCCTTCCACGCCGTCCTTGGCTGATTTGAGGATACTCTCCGGCAGAGGCAAAGAGTGCCGGACCATGGCGCCGTACAGGCCGTACTCGGCCATAATACTGCTGCGACCCCATGTTTTCTCCGTTTTACGCCACTTCGCTCGCCGATTCTGGAACCACACCTAAACAGAAAACCAGACATACTTATTCACCATCAACGGCAGAAATAAAAAGGTGAGGTAAATGGTGCCAAACTCGATCCTTAAGGAGTGTAGGCGGGGAGCTTATCTACTTTTCGTAAACCATTAAGCCGACATACCACGGAGTCTGTGACACACAGCCGGTGTGACGTCAGACCTGCGGTTACCTTCCCAGACGCAGAGCACTGTCACTGCTCCTTGGCCAGTACTTATTTCCTATCCTGCAGAAGGTAGGAGGCTGAGTTGGCCTAAGTGGCTATGGTTACATACCAAGGCAGTATACCAGCCAACGGTCACCCATCTCAGTGCTAACCGAGCTGGATGTAGAGCAATTTCGTTGATGTGATTAACGCAGTTAACACTTCGCCAAACCGCCATACAAAGATATACAGTACATTTAAATGCATGAACACACAATCTCTTCCTGACTTTCCTATACGTAAAGTGGACTCTATGTCACTAAATACCATGGGGTATATTATATGGAATTCCGTGCAGTCTCTATAGAAACTTTTATGTTTTTGCCCCCATGTAAATTCACCGGATATAAAACCGGGTTAGCTATTCTACAGGATGGCCATAAAAAGATTGAGTGCAGTAAGATTTAGTTAGTCTTTCGTGAACATCTATTCCTAGTAATGTAGAAGATAAGCTAAGGCTACTGCAGCTTAATATTCATTTTATTTCACCAATACATGGTAGCGAAAACACACAGACACACACATACATACACACGTACACAAGCACATAAATACATATAAACAAATATAAGCGTACATATATAAATATATACAAATATAGGCCTATGCGCACCTACGAGCGCACAAATGAAGACAGCTGAACTGTGTAACATCGCAGGCACATTAACTCATTAACTAGAGAGATACAAACTAAACTTAACTTCAAATTTAAGCATACGCTTGGTCCACAAAACACTGTGATGCGATGTCAAAATGGGAAGATGAAGATCAATGAGGGGCTACGAAACGACCACGTCTTCTTCATTTAACGAGCCTAAAGCGGTGCATTCAAAGAAGCGTAAAACGTCATCACCGTCGTGCTACCGATCAACACGATCGTTCGCTGAGGCGTACGCAAACTGCAGTCGTCGGCACATGATAGACTCCGATGCGGCCGGAGTAACGAGGCTAAAGTATCGACGTGGCGATTAATCGGAAATAATCACGCCTCACTACGCGGAGCCGCGGCGTGGATGGCGTCACGCACGCGTGTTGGACGGGGTCCACGGATGGTGTTCGCTACCCGGTGACTGGTCACCAACGAAGACGTGCCTTCGAGGTTGAGCAGATCGCCGAGAGACACCGTGGTAGGAGCAGAGTTGCCCGAAGTGATACGCACCGGTGATTACCGTCGACGAATAATCACTATTTTTGCGGCTGCAATTTCGCATATCTTACACCTTAATAGGTGGAGCGGTGGCGCAACGGGTAGAGCGTTGGACTTGCGATCGACAGGCCGTGGGTTCACATCCTACTCGGGCCAAAAGCTGCGTAACAACCTTGGGCAAGTTGTTCACACCTATATGTGCCTCTGTCACCAAGCAGTATAACTTGGTACCGGTCAAAGGGCGGTGATGCTCTGCGGCTGGGAAGGTAACGGAAACACACCTTAATGCCATATATACTAGTTTTCTCTATGCGTTATAATGATGTTATTCTCTGTTTTTATTGCGTACATCTAGCGTTGTTTTGAGGTCGGTGTGAAAACAGATGGCAGATATTCTCATGCGGACGTTTAAACTATTCACACAATACAAATACAGGCAACACAGGTCACGTACAGGCGTTTAGCTTCTAGTAAATGCCAAAATGTCCAACATTTTAAACACTGCAACGACAACAAATTGATAAGTTTAGACCTATGTTTAATAAATTCCCTTGGTACAACTATAGTACTACCACGACTGTCGCCACACCACCGTCGCAAATAAGAATTTCTCAGACCTAACCACGTGAAGCTCCTAGTTTGCATATTTTCACGGTACATGTGCACTGCTCCTTGGAAGTCAAAGTGTGACTTGATATTAAATTAACTCGTCTCTGATTTAATTTGTCACTCCGATATCACTGATATTAATCAGGAAAAGAATTTTGAAAGGAAAAACAAAACATTAAAATACGTGAGTATTTCATTATGTTCTTCGAAGGTTCGTTTCGTTCATTCGTAGTCTACCGCTGTCAGCCTTCCATTCTGCAATCCAAATACCACGACGTCCCACTGTTAGTGTAACGAGACATGACCATGACGTCCCGCCGGTGCCATATCTGTCGCTCGTCGATGCAGCCGAGCGTGTGGCGAACTCTATCGACTAATAATACGACGGGCAACGACGCAATTAACCCGCGTGTGGTCGGCGCTGTTCGGAGCGCACTTGTCAACGCACGGATCACGCCATCGCGCGCTTTGTTCGCGCCCATCAAGACATCATCATCTTCGTTGACGTCACCCGGAGCCTCGAATCTCGCTCGGCATTGCAATTGACATTCTTCTGCCCGGCTATTAATCAGCATTTGGAACCGCCACGAACAGGCTCGCACAGCCGGATTACAGTGAAACGGGGACCAGCGTATACGATATAAATATGATATAAAAGATCCACTTTCCTCACGGACGTACATCAAGAGTCATGTATTTAAAGCATTCTGTGCTTCTGTATTTTAATATTGTATTGGGCCTATGTGTTTTATTGTGTGTGTGCTTTTATGTTTTGTACTGTACATAGCATTGCATGTTTATGATGTGGCTGCCTTATGGCGTAATAAACTAAACTATAATAATATATGAAAGGGTATGGCTAGCGGTGGCTGTCTCTACCCTGCAGGGTTGCCAGTTCCGCGGCTATTCCCGCCCAATTTGGTTCGTTTGAGACCCTATTCTGCGGGGAAATTTAGCATGCTGCGGGTTGCGGTTTTTTTGGACTGATTTTGATTTTGTCGTTATTTTGGGCTACTGCCGTTTCTTATGTGAGTCACGCACTTGATTCAACGGTTATCAGCCAGTTTTCAGTCGTCACTTGACATGCCGTCGCGTTTCATTTTCCGGATTTATGCCAGAGCACTCAGCACGGACAGTAAGGACGACGATATTTTGTCAAAGGATATTCACAGCTAGATTAATGTTCACGTACATTCTTGTACATACATCGTATCATTCATTATCCTTTTTAGGTTAGAGTACGTCTTTTCAATTGCATTTTGTTTGTGTTTTTATGTATGCAAGTTGAAATCAATCTATTTTAGCTTTCGAAACAATAAACTTACTGGCTTAAAATGTGACGATGAATTAAAGTCAACAATTCTCCCCGCATGTTCACATCTCAGCGACACGGCTCAGGCCCTCTGTGGCCGCGGAAGAATGGGTTGCGACATTGTTATTGGAGGCCTGTCGGCTCGGGCGGCGCTAACGAGAACGAAATATGATTTACGTCGATATTTCAGAGCGACACGCAAGCGCGGCGCATAGTGGCGACAGCGCGCCCCGCCCTGGAGATTCAAGGAGGATGCTTCGTGGATGACGGGGTGGTGTATCAGGTCCGCGAACGGCGGCGACTTTGTGCCGAATGGTCACCAACAACGGAAGCACACACACAAGCCAGCAATTAGTCGAAGCGTCGAACAAAACGCCGGTACGTCTTGATAACGGTTAGCGACGGAACGAAGTGCGCCATTTGAACACGTGCCCGGTCAAGTGTTTCCGCAACGCGCGTCATCTTTGACGTCATCGTCGACGTCATCAGGTGACGTCAAATTCATATCCAATGTATTCATCCGCCGCATCTTAATCGTCGCCAATCGCTTCAAAGGCCGTCGTTATTCGTTCGACATCACTTGGCTAGCTCATGTGGCCAGACACCGAAGTCCTTAACAACCGTCCGTCAACTCAAAGTCAAGAAGTTGAGCATGGGCATCTATAGAAATAAGCAAATAATCCACTACTCCATGCTGTACTTTGTTACACTAATTGCTGCTGCAAAACTGTTATCGCCATAAAAGTCGACGTGGTTGCTGAAAAGTGAGCCAAGAATTAAAGTGAAAAATAATAAGTTTTCTCACAGATTAAACACATGCAAAAATGGCCGGTCGTAAAAGAAAAACATATCAAATATAGAGCCAAGAATTTGTGCGCTGTTTATGTCTGAAATGGACGACGAATGCAAAAGCGTTTTTAAACCATCAGTGATTAAAGAAATTATGTTTTTCGCTGCAACCTTTTCGTCCATCCAACAAAGAACACTAACATTGTAATGGTACAAACAATTTGATTACAAGTTACTGTTCATGAATATATCAAAATACCAGTGTTTTTCTAATTTTTCAATTCTACTAACACCTGAACGCTAAAAAGATGCTGCTCAGTTCTTTGGCCGACGCGGTAGTTGATGAATAAACGTGTCGACTGCAGCGACTGTTGATCTAGCTGACGTTATGTTAGTCATAATTGATAAATTACCCGGGCTGGGCCGTCCTCTGTGGCCAGGATCGACGGCAAAGAAAGGATGGCCGCGGGGCCGCATATTAATTAGAAACAGTAATTTTTCTCCCAGCCAAGCACACGCGCCGACGCCACTTAATGGCGAGTTGGGAATAAACGCTGCGAATTAAGTAACAGCTGTTGTTGTTGTTCCTTCTGTACAGAAACGACTGTTACACACATTGAGCGTTTGATAATGCTCACAGTTATGATGATGATGATAACAATGATGTTGTTGTTGATGATGACAAAGATGGTTATGGTGATTGGTCATTGGCAATAAAAACTTCATTCATCACATGACGGTAGAACAATATATAAGGAAGAAAATATAAAAAAACTTAAAAAAATCTTATCTTATCATAATGGTTGGATGAAAGCTATTGCCTAAAAATAAGTAATGCAGTCATTTGTGAAAGTGACTTTCAGTCACCCGCTGAAATGCTCCAGAACAGAAAGAATAAGTTTAGTATAAAAGTTAGAAACTGTCGAAATCTACCGAAACATCACGGATTATGGAATTTGCTGTACTAGTTTGTTTTTTTTTAATTTATGTTCTTGTATTTCCATAATAATTACCATTGTTTTATGGCGAATAAAGGTTTTCACAGTAGGTCTACACACTGCTCGAAACTGTGTTCTAAACACCTTACTTTAGGCATTACGACTGTGAATTTCTTGAATACATAAATAAATAAATAAATAAATCTTATTGATACGACAGCCAGAGTGACACTCGGCAAATCAAAGCCGAACTCCTTTCGATATGATTTAATAATTCCCATATTACTTTTACTAAATAATCTCCTACAAATATACGAACAAACATATTATTGAACCTCGAATTTATGTTTTTATTCAAGAAAGTCTTGACGCGCAACAACGATGACACGAAGTAAAATCGTATATGAAGCAATTAAACCTGCTCACACGTGGTCGGCGCATTCTGTGGAAATTTACTGCTTATTAACCACTTCATTTTTCTCAAGCCCGGCTTTTTGTTAACTTTTTTTGTGATAGTTCTTCCTGCTTAATTGTACTCACCTCATAAATGCCCAGAAAACTGCTGTTAAGTTGCGCTAAAATTCGTCAAGTTCAATTTTCGCGGGAATACTAAATGCAATACCCGGGGCTCATTTGCTTTGGTTATGGAAACCCGACGGGTCTGAAAAATGGTTGATAAGCCTGCTGCCCAGGCTCTCTAATGTCGTGGCGACCGCCCAGTCGCGGATAAATACTAATTTCGCCGGCATCGGTAAACATGCGACATCACTTGTTGACGCAGAGAGGGACTGATGGAAGCGCGGGAACGGACGAGGGCCACTCGGACCGTGATGGATTGAACGGTATTCCGCAGGGATGGGGTCTCGCCCGGGCCCGCGGGCTGCGACGCGGCCCCCGAGGAGTAGCCAGCCTTCGCCCATCGACTGGTCGATCGAGTTAATTCGTTGATACGAGACGACGTCGCTTAATGCGACCCTAGCGTCCAATGAACGAGA
>Ga0209780_1004233_pt1 | contig 10986 bp, 5 predicted proteins | sample WorMetexBAHAMAS2_FD_187384 | JGI IMG/M metagenome (GOLD analysis project Ga0209780, IMG submission 187384) | Marine gutless worms symbiont microbial communities from Max Planck institute for Marine Microbiology, Germany - Inanidrilus exumae... | ecosystem: Host-associated > Annelida > Digestive...
GTCCAGTATAGCCCATGAGATCTTGTGGCACATTTGCATGGGTGGTGACTGCACGTAGGCTAAAATACGTTGTGCGTTGTTTTTTTAAAAGATCATTCGCTAGGTGGCAGTAGCATAGCTAGACTGTAGGTAAGTATGAAATGCGCAGTCGCGTTTGCGCAAGCCAGGTGGGCTACATGTTGGGCTTTACCCCGCTTTCTAGTTATTTTTATTTAGGCCTATGGTTTCGTTACGTTAGTGCTCATTGAAGATTGAATTTTAATTTTTTGGGTTGGGCAGCTGCAGGAGTATAGTTAATCTGCCCAGGCGTTGTCGTCCAATTATAGCTAACGTGAAAACATGAAAAGGGTTAACAAGAGCGAGGGGGTCGAGTGTTACCTGGTAATATAGAGCGAACACCTGCAGAGCACAGCAAGATGCCAAGTGCATGTATCGATGCCGCTACAACGACATCAAAAGCTCGTCAAACTCGGCGCTAATCATTGGTCCATTGACAAGCACGTGCGTCGGCCACGTATTGTTTACAACCGTTCACACCCAGACAGCTGTTATTATACCGTGTCGCATGTCAGAACATGTCATACACACACGCAGCAGGCGTAGATCTCGGCGTTTTTAATAACACCCGGCCAGACAGATTGGCGAAGGGGGTTGTAATCGCTTATGACAGAACGGCTGGGCTAGTTTATGGCCCGGGGCGTTTGGTTTTGTACGACGCAACAACACCTTAACATAATTACGCCAAATAATTTTTCTCCGTCGCCGCTTTAAGAGGATTTCAATCACTCTAAACACGTGTATAGTCGATGTCATACGTCTTGTAGAGTTCGCGTCGATTTTTAAGCATGATAAACGGTAAAGAACTTGCATGACTAGTGAAATGGACAAGATTTAAACCCAAACAAAAAAAGTACACCGCATTGTATGTCGTATGTTGCATCCAGGGGCATCGCGAAGGTTTGATAAGTTCTGTGGCCACTGGCCCGTGACAGGCGACGAGTTTTAGAATTAATTTTATACGTACAAGAAACGCCGAGACAGCGCAATAAGCCGAAATCACCGACAATAATTTGCTCGGTACTGGGTAGTCTACTGGTTAGGGCGTCGGACTTGCGACTCAATGGTCGTGAGTTCGATCCCCGGCCGCCGCACTATCGGTCGGTTAGTACTAGGCTGGGTGACCGTCTTCGGGCGAGCATACCATCTCAGTATGTAACCAGTCATCCAGGCCAACTTAGCCTCCTACCCTCTGTGGGACGGGAAATGTGTACCGGCCAGAGTGCGGCGATGCGCTGCGTCTGGCAGTAAAAGCAGGATGGCTCATTCCATTCGTGGATAAACGTGTGGGTGGCAAGTAAAACTGTGTGATTCCTTTAACACGTGTTATCCTGAGGGCTTTAGAGATGAGTTTTCACAAACAAGCGCTATACACATCTCCGCCTTTACCTTTTACATCACTCGACATGAAGGCCGTCAAATCGGACAGTCTAACACGACATTGTTGGTCCATTATGTCTGGCCGACATAACCGGTCGTCGTGTCGAATGATGTTGGCCCTTACTTACACGCTGTTCATTTAGCAGATCCATTGCGCAGAACGTGACAGATATTACAGAAATTACTTCGTCTTATATGCTGTTATGGATTGATTGGCAGATAAACCCCGCCTACTGTTTTGTTTGATGTAAGATACATGAAATGAAACTGAAACAAAACTGTTATATTTCAGTTTTATTTCACATGTAATGCGGCTCTTAAATATGAAATAAAACGTAAATAAAACAGTAGCTGAGATTCTTGTTTCTCGCAAGACCCTGACCCTCCCAGACCCCTGGACACTGATTACCCCTATCCCCTCTCTCGGCATCACTGATATCGCTTTTCGAATGTTCAGCTTTTCGCTTGCAACCAGGGGGTTCGGGAGCGAGGGGGGTCAGCCCTCCAGCTGAGTCCCCCGGGGCCCAGCTCTTAGCTCAGCCCCCAGCTCAGGGGGAAGTGGAGTGGTAGACCGAGGGAGGGGATAAGGGAAAGGGGTAAGTGGTGAGAGGGAGCCCCCTAGCTTTTTCAAACTACTTTAAGCAATGCTTGCAATGAAGTCCAGCCGAAGTAGGCCTAGGCCTAATCGTCGGTTGCGGTGAGGAGTATGTATAGGCCTACCTCACTTGGAAATATTGAAGACGCCACGGAACACGCGTGTATTTCGAGTATGTATACAAATTGTAGCGTGTCAGATGACAAACCGACAACGGTTGTAATTATGCTAGCCAGCCGCATGTCGGCGAATACAACAGCTTGGGTCTGATTTATCGTCGGACAATGGATATACTCCCACAACGTCGAGCGCTAGCCGCAGGACTGCGTGCGTGCTAAGCAGTGCTCTCTCCACGTACATAATGTACGTCAAGTATTATGTATACCGCAGCCTTTTCATTTCACGCACAAATTGCGCGTCGGGTTCATTCACGCACAATGAACTTTCCATTCCCACGGCGACCAACGCCAGTACTAACTGAGGACATGGCGAGCGCGTAGCGCGAGCCTATAACGGCGCTCTGGGGGCATTGCCCCTAGCGGGGTCCAGGGGCAGAGCCACTGGTGGGGGCCAGGAGCAAAGCCCCCTGAAGCTGAAGACTTTTTAGCTCCTAGACACCCAAAGCACTGCAGGGGCAAATCTGCCAAATTCTGGATATTTTGGACAAGAAGCTTACAGCTGAGATTGAAGGCAACTCTGCACTACTGTTTATGCCATATTCTGCACTATGCATATAATCTTCCGCAAAATTTCCTCAAAACCTGACGTTTTTTGCCGAAAGCGTCGCAAAATTTCAAACACTTGCCGCACGGATAAATTGGACCATATACGAATAACAGACTGTTCTATAGTTGCTGTAACTGCTACCTAGATCATTATACGTCTCCAAGTCATCACTCGGCAGACATCAAAAGCGATAGACCTGCATCAAACATTGCACTACCCATCCAATCGGTATTCACTTCAAGCCGTCGCGATGAACGTGAACTTTAGATTCGGTCAAGCGGCAAGAGCAATATCGTCGCACAATGCTATCACTTACTGTACTTATGAACGGAAGGAAGGTAACAGGATGACGGCCTATTGATGTAACAACGACAACGTCAACGACTATCAGTCATCTGACACCACGATACAGGATTGCGATTGAAAATAATAGCCGCCCACGTACAGCGCTGTTTTCCGGGGACTTAAATAGGTAAGTAAATAAGTCAGTAAACATTTATTTGTGCTCGACAAACGCAAGCATCACAAGAAATACATGGACACACATAACATTAGACTACTTAAAAATATACAACCTCTGAAACTAAGCGTATTTAAACAGACGTCCGTAAAATAAAGGAGTTTTTTAAAATACGAATTATATTTACGCCGAGGAAGGGGGAAACTATTACCTCTGTGTCTCAACTCTATAGAACACAAACTATTAATAGTATCTGGTAAAAAATGATAAAGACAGTGTTCTGGTCTATACTTCACGCGCGCTTTACGTTTCGTTCACATCGGATGCGTTGCGTTGCGTTGCGTACTTGCGTTGCGTTAAAAACACACGATGCTGCACCGCAACCGGTGTGAACGAACCTTTAAGCAGCGTTCAAACCGGATCCGGCGACGCACCCGTCGTATTCAAATACGTTGAAGAGGCATTCACACCTGGTCGAGCATAGACGCAGACGTATAGTGGATGTACTGGCGCAGGCAGAGCGCCTCTAGGCCTATGCCAGCTTCTCAAATGACTACTAATTGACGTACGTTTATAAGCTAGACTAAATTTACTCTCAAAACCTCACTACGGCTTCCAGTTCCTTCAATTTGGGCTCGAAAATCGTATATAATATCTTGATGTTGCCAATGCTGATCAAGTCTTTTTTTCAAATGCATAAATTGCGTGCTTTCAAACATTCAGGATAAGTAAGATGTCTCGGTGCTGGCAGAATCTTTGTTGCCATTTTCTGTACTTTCTCTGAGGCTTCTATATCACCTTTCTTGTAGGGTGCCCAGACAGAACACTAACCTATATGAGATCTGACCGTGGTCTTGTATATCAGAATAAAAGTAGGTATGGTCAAATGCTTGATGTGGAACGTTGCAGCATCCAACGCAGAGATCTATTGGCACGTTGAGTCGTTTTATCACGTCGGATCAGCCGTGAACGCGTCCAGCAGTTGATTCAACGTGTTTGGTAAGTTCGTTTGTAAGAATATTTTCTAAGTCGCAAATAAGCAAACGTTCACAATTCGACGGCGTCGCGCGTCGCCGCCTTGCGTCGACGCGTTGTCTTATGCTGCGTTGCGACCCCGGATTCTGTGTAAACGAGGCTTTACAGTAGTTTGAGGCTTTGAGCAATTTGGCTGTATGAACTACCAAAATGGCCGAGGAAACGTAAGGTTACGTTTAGTGACGCATTGGAGGATTTGAAAGTGGAAATGCCTCTGAGATGAAGTCCTCGCGCGCTGGCAGCCCAGGTGTTGTACACGGTACAGATTCTCTCCATTAACGTAGCGTCTGTCTCCAACAAGTCGAGTAGCTTCAACCAGATTCAAGTTCATAGCCGATGAACAATCTTCCTTGACACTGTCCAACCACTTCTTTCTTGGTCTTCCTCTGAGCCGAGATCCATCAATGCGTCCATACAATGTAATATGTTGAAGTCTTTCAGTGGACATAAACACAAGCCACGTAACCAAAATGTGTTAGCCGTCTGATTCGTAGGAGATTACTATCTTTGTCTAGGCTATATTCAATGCCTTCATTATGTCCACATTCCGCCTCCCGTCTTGTCGTGTAAGCCCTAAAATCTTCCTCAGTTTGAATCTTGCTAAAACATCGTACATGGCTCGAAAGTCAACGTTTTACCTGATACAAAACTGTGTATTAATTGTAAAGAACCTCAAAACAGACTGTTGTATGTAGGCCTATCTTGGATTGCTGATTGATTCTGATCTCAGATCTGAAATGGCAGAACCATACAAATTACACTTGTCAGTATTTTATTTACATAATTAGAACAAATTTATCTTCAGAAATTTTTAGAATGATTTACTCTGCATTTGTCCACTCAGATCTGTTATATGGCATCGAGCTATAATGCAAACACCACTTCCAATCATTTGACTACATTAATTACGTTAAATAACAAATTTCTAAGCATTTTACAGCATAAGCGAAGTAGATTTCATATTTCTGAGTTATGACGTATTGTAGGCCTACTCTTCCAGTACACCAGCTACATGATTATCAAATTCTACTGTTTATGCATAAATATGTGTATCATAGATCAAAATTACCTCCTGCACTTTGGACTTGATGAAAATAAGCTAATTCACCAATATAATACTAGTCAAAAAGAGGATTTTCACACGTATGTTGTTAACACTGAAAGTGGGAAAAGGTGAACAAAATTCAAGGGAAGTAATTTGTTGAATAAATTACCATAGACATCAAAAAATTACGTCACGCTCATCTTTCAAATCTATACTTAAACGTTATTTACAACAGTCGTTGAGGACTAAACCTTAGCTGACACATGGCAGGATGATTCTTTGTTTCCTTGCGTTTGCACCTGCACTGTGTTTTTGTTTCGTTTTCTGTCAATATTTGTAGTTATTAGTTTGTTTGGATATCAAAGGCGACCAGCATTGATGGGCGTATGCCTCCTCTGGCAGCGTGGCATTGTAGTTATTGTAAAAGATGATCACTGTTGTTGTCGTTTACTTCGCAAATAAATTCTCTTTCTCTGTCAAGACTGACATTTCAAAAACCATTTTCCGCTTGTGCTCTTCTTTCAATGCCCAAGTCTCAGACTTCTATAACAAAAGTGACTGGACACTATATCCATACATACAGCTAGAAAACATGTCAACTAGAAAAGCCCTAGCTCGAGGTAGCACCGACCACTTTAGTTTGATTGTATTCGCCAGAGGCCGCCAGCGGTAGAACAGCCTCCGACTGCAAAGTGCATCATAACACTAACTTTAACCTAGCCGTGAACTTTAACCCATGAGGCCATGTCCTTGACCTATGCACTCGATCTAGACTGAATCAAGGCGGGTGACTCACCTTGCCGGATAGGTCAAAGGTCTATGACGTTGAAAAGTCATCGCATAAACACGTACGGACACACAGCGAAACAATCATTCAGGCTGTATTTTCCATCCAATTGCTGAAGGCACCGAGCGCGCCAAAGGCACCTAGCAGAGATGCCGAACGCATCGAGAGCGACGAGGGGAACTCCTGTGGAACTCGCTGCAGCAGTTCTGTACGCGTCTGAAGACGGTTCTGTTCGGTAGAGCTTACGCAACATCATCATAGCGCCTCCGTGACTGTTTTAGGATTAAGGCTTGCTGCGCGAAACATAAATGTACTTAGTTACTTACTTACTTACTAGGGGGCTGGGGAATGAGGAGGGGCGAGGCGAGGGGTGCCCTCTCCCCCGCTGACTAAAAAAGTGACTAGAGGGTGTGGGGGAGCATCGTATAACCTCCCGGATTTGGGTCCGGGGAGAAGCCCCGGCCGAATACTATTTTTAAGTAATTTGATGGCAACAAAATAATCTTATGGTATCTATTTTAAAATACAGGGGGTTTATGCCCCCTTCTTTCCCCAGGAATCAGACTACCAGATCACGAAAGTGGTCCGTAACAAAGAACCGAACTTTGCGTTAACCAGAAAGTACTGCATGTTACAGCGGTCTAGTGGTGTGAGCGACCTCAAATTCAAATCTCACTGGGGCCACTGTGTGTTAATCACGACTCGCATAGCAATAAGCCTTAGGCACCGGCTACACTCAGCCTTCCGTCCTCCGTGGGACCTGCCATACAACCGGCTTGTGTTCAAAACTCCTTAGCGGTGGGTCGGAACAACTTCCGGCTTTAGCGGCTACCAATGATAGGCCTGATCATGTTTATCGTAGTAGATCAACCGCCTTTCCACTGCCGCTCGAATAATTGCCATAAATCACACGTTAGAATAACGTGCATCTTCCTGTTTCCGACAGTTGCTTCTTTTCCGACACAATTAATTTTACTCGCAATACTTATTAATAACTTTGCACAGGAAGGATGATGCATATATCTTAATACATTATGCAAAATAATAATTGTTAAATAGAACGTCACATTTCATATACATTACAAACTGTAAATAGGCCTATGCACAGCCTATTTCAGAGAGACAGGCGTAGTTTTAAAATATACATCAGCCATGCAGTTCAACTGACACTGCTTGCACGAAAATACACGCCGTTCGCGGCACGGTCTGAATGCGCGAAAAACGAAAACGTCATTAGCTAACTAAAATTAAAATAAGTTAAAGTATAATGTCCAAATTAAGGTTAAGTTTTTAACGCGAAACGGCACTGTGCCACAGCACTGCCCTAAAACTACATGTGCCGACACAGTGCAGCACACCACAATATGCAAAAATGGCAAAATAAGGCACCACAGTTACAAAGCTGGGATTTTACGTTCGTAGGCTAAAGCAAGACGGGCGGCGTCCCTTCATTAGGCTTTTAAAGCCGTAGGTCCACATACCACAAAGGCTATGGCCAATGCAACGTCAAACCTGCGGTTACCTTCCCGTTTGCAGAGCACTGCCATTGCCCTTGGTCGGTACTTATTTACCATCCCGCTGAGGATAGGAGGCTGAGTTGGCCCAAGTGGCTGGTTAGATATCGAGATGGTATACGTGAACAGTCGCCCATCCAGGCCCGTTAAGAGCCAGTTTGGGGCCCGGGGAAACTACGCCCACTCGCGGGGCCCCCTGACAAAAAAAGAAATCATTCTGAGGGATCGCGCGGCCCCTCCGACACTGCGGGGCCCGGGGTAGCTTAGCCCCTTACACTCCTCTTGACGGCCGTGCGCCCATCTCAGTGCTAACCGGGCTCGAAATAGAGCAACTTCGTTGGCATAATCAACATCGTTAACACTAGGCCAAGCCACCCAAGACACTGCGCCATTAAACCACCTTCTAACAGATTCTAGCGGGTTCTCCGATCTCACAGATGTGAGTCGAACAAACAGTTACAGCCCGAATGTAAGGCATGATAAGTTAACATAACAGTGACAATTACAACTCTGCAGACATTATGCACGGCAGAAATAAAAAAAAATAGTTTCTATTACACAATGACGTGGAAACATGCAAAGCTGTTAAGTGTCGACAGAAAGAAAAACAAGACGCTCAATTATTGCAGAGAAACCGCGCGACGCGCTATGTCAATTGAGATCTTATCAACTGCTTCACAACTGTACAAATAATCCCACTCGATACAGGTGAATGAACTTGAAGGTCACTCAAGGTCATCGCAATTGCTGCTATTTGACAGCTATATATCACTTCCTGTTAGCAGTCTGCAGTAATAACGTCTCTATCTAGCAGCATTTACAAGATATTACCACCTGCACAGTGTACGTATTAACGTAAGCTGCGTAACAACCTTGGGCAAGTTGTTCACACCTATGTGCCTCTGTCACCAAGCAGTATAACTTGGTCCGGCCAAAGGGCGGTGATGCTCTGCGGCCGGGAAGGTAACCGCAGGCCTGGCGGAAAGTAATGGCAGCCTACCGCTGGGTGGATGACTTATAGCCGCCTGCGGGCTGACTGCCTGTACACCGGCATCAGCTCCAGGCCCAACGCTCGGTAACGAGTATGGGAAGCCTTTACCCTTACAGTGTACGTGACTTCCTGTGACCTCGAGAAGTCCTTCTATTTTGATAAAACCGCTGAAATTACAAGCTTCGTGCAGTTTCCGATTCACGTGTAAACGTTATCGTGTTAACACATGCTATATAGCTGAGGTATTTGGGTTAGAAAGGCTTTAGCAATGTCACTGGTACTGATGCCATTCAACACGCTACGTACGATCAAGTCTGCAATAGCATCAACCTGTACACTAAATTTAAGTGCCTAGCTTCACCCATTCCAAAGATAGAACTGGGGTCTTTACGTTTAAAAAATCGGTCACGTGATCCTGACCGCGCCCTTTTCTGGGGTGATTTGTCATCCCAAGGCTAACACTTGACATATCCTGCCTATCCACTCGGGGTAGCCCTATTCAAACTTTACCAGCATCTTTGGAAACATCAGAAAACTACCGTTAGGGGCTACTATGTGGCGTTGAATGCACGATCTGGAGTCTAGCCATTTTAGTAAAATACCGGTTTGTGACAGACAAACGGATGGACAGATAGACACAGGGCAACAGCATATACTGCGCTAGCATAGCGTCACGCGGTAACAAGCGCCTGCTACATAATGACTGCAGACAGTACAGATATAAAGATGTACAGATCACAAAGTAATGCAAATATAGGCAGAACCCAAAAGCATCGCAAAAACCAAAATAAAAATAAGGCTTCAAAGCCTTATAAGGCCAGAGGCACGTACGGTTAATAGGGTGTTAGAACACACGACATTTATTTACAGCTGTGTAACACACGCTTGGGTTTTGTTAGGGTAACACACCATAATCATCATGACTGTGAACAGCCATTTGAATAAACATTAACGAACAAAATATCTCTTGTCAGCATTAAAACAACGTCACTGAGAAGAACAAAACTGAATATTTACAGAAATGTTCCGTCACTGTCAGCCTGTTTCATAGCCATTTTAGCTAAAATTGATAGTCCTACTTGACATAAAAACAGGTTATTTCAGAGACGTTCTTTATCACCTAAACTCAACCTAACAGTTCAACAAAAGCGGACATGCACCAATTAACCGAAAGATACTAGAACACCAAATAACAGTAAAACAAGGTGCCGCCCTAACGGGATGTAACCGTACTGTCCCGCCGTGCAGTGTCGGCCGCCGGACCGGCCACGCGCGTTACAGACGACGACAGACGACGCCGACAGACGACAGCGTGCAAAACAACACTGGCCCATTAGGCAGGCCAGTACTGAAGAAGGCAATCGTAAATATCAGACTGCGCTCACGGTGTGCAATCCAACCCACACCCCATTTCGCGGCCAATAATAGACTCGTTCAACACTTGCAATCAAGCGTCAGTCCCATGTCGTGTGCTACTCTACGGACCAGTCCAATTCGCAATTATTAGGGGTTCCAGACTTGTAGGGCACGTTTCCCCCAAATTTGCCCGATTATATATGCAGATAGACCCCTATAATTCTCAGGGGCCCATTCTCCCTTCCTTAACCTAAGTCCCATAAACGCTAAATTCACTTCACTTTCCATGCATCAAAATCAATGGTATATTTGTCTGCCAACGTTCACCGTTACCACAGTAACAACAGCTACGTTGACGTGCGTTTCGGTAGTTCTTCCCATTAATCGTCAAATTTCTCTTGTTCCTCTTTTACTTTAGTTTGCAAGCAATTTCAAAATAGTTGGGTCAAAATTATGCCCTTAATAATAGTAATCGAATTCTGTCCGACTTTACGGTAAGTAAGTAAATTTAACAGAAATCGGTCCTTTGTAGCGAAATTCATATCGCTATATGGCCCATTATGAAAGAACTTTCATCCACAAATCCGGAAGTACATAACATAGCGCAACGACGCCGGAGCAGGACCGAGCCATGGCCATAGGCAACATGCATAAAAAACTTTGGTAAATATCGAGCGTATGGTTCTGGAGATATCCTCGCGAACAGACAGAAAGAGAGACACACAGACACAGACATGCTCATCATAATACTTCGCAACTGCTCCCGTGGACGAAGTAAAAAAACTAAAGCCAGATTTGGTCGTGTTGTACGACATCCGGCCTGTAAACGGATCGGAACTATTTCTACAGCCTCCGGGCCCACACAAGGCATTATCTATCAATCAATGAATCAATGAATCAATGAATCAATGAATCAATCGATCTATCAATCATCGATCTATCAATCAATCGATCTATCAATCGATCGATCAATCGATCAATCGATCGATCGATCGATCGATCAATCAATCACAATCAGTAATTTTTACAGTGGCCTAAGT
>Ga0209780_1004234_pt1 | contig 10985 bp, 6 predicted proteins | sample WorMetexBAHAMAS2_FD_187384 | JGI IMG/M metagenome (GOLD analysis project Ga0209780, IMG submission 187384) | Marine gutless worms symbiont microbial communities from Max Planck institute for Marine Microbiology, Germany - Inanidrilus exumae... | ecosystem: Host-associated > Annelida > Digestive...
TTAAAAATTTAAAATTTTTAAAATCCAAGATGGCGGCGGCCGCCATCTTGAAAAATCGATAAATCGCAATATCTCGGCCGCGTTTTGGCCGATTTCAACAAAATTTGGCGTGATGACGTAGTTCGACCCTCTTGACCGTCCCCATGGAGTTTTCATATTTTTGTCCTGCTTACACGGAATTCCATGAAAAATCTTCAACGAAAATTCAATGAAATGATTTTCGTAGGTTTCCATGGAATTACATGAAACTGTATGAAACTGAGGGGGCTCTGAAAACGCGAGGGTGAATAACGCGACAAGTCGGCACGATGAAACTGAGGTGGACATCGTAGGAGTAACATGCTGTACCGTCGCGATAAGACTAAAGGCAACATAAAGTATACGTGAAATGTCATGTAGTTGGCTGCGACGGCTCTGCGAAACTCATAGTAAAGCACTTCTACCTCTGAGTTTGTAAAAATTGTACTTCACACCCTTCTAATGCTCATCTGTGCAAAACATGTGCATAACTTGTCCTCAACTATAGATATTACGTGAGGTCGAATATTTTAATATGACTATGTGGAGAAATTTCTGCAAATGCTGCAAACAATTATTACAATCATTCAACGTTCGGCGGAGTTATCATAACTGTAGAGTGGCACGTTTTCTATGGTCAAGGTCATTCACTCCCTACCCTAACCCTTCTTCGTGCCGCCTTGTCCACTCCCGCGTTGTCCACCCTTGCGTCTTCGTACCACATTGTCCACTCTTGCGATGTCCACCCCTGCTTTTTCGTGCCGAATTGTCCAATCCCGCATTTTCTACCTTTGCATTTTTGCCCGTGCCACGCTGTCCACTCCCGCGATTTCAGTCGTCCCGAAACTATATCTATAAAGTGAAGGATAACCCTACACATTCATCAATCGGTTCAACAATACTGAGGAACATACCCTTTCGGACGTATAGTTTATAAAGACGACCTTTGAAGTCTGAATGTTGGCTGATTCAATAGGAGTTGTTGTCCCCAATTTGGCAACAGATAATTAATTATAGATAGTTAACAGGTGATGATTTGTCACGTTACTTAAATAAAATTGAATCAGTAGATTGTAGATTTAAGAAAAGCTTATTGCTAGCGCCCAATTGGCGGCGATCTGACTGTAAGTGCTGGTGCTGCAAAAGGTTACGTTTCTTTGCGCTGCATAATATCTTGTTTTTTTCAGGCGAGACGACTTATCTGCGATCGACTGGCTTCTCTGTTGTCGTTTAGAACGACAAGGCAGCCATTAAGTTTCGATGAAAGAAGTAGACGAAGGGATACGGAAAATAACCGTCGCGTCGACATCGATCGCAATCTTAACGAGAGATCAACTGATGAAGATCCAGCTCCGAACGAGCAGGCGCTGACAAGCTTTCTGGACCGGTTGGAATCAAGGATCTCGATCGTGGATGAAAAGCGAGAGACATTCGACAAATATGCTCGGATTCGTCGAGAATGGATGCGGGCCGCTACTGTGATCGATCGATTGTGTTTCATTGCGTTGTTAATCATATTCACTGGAGGAACCGTTATCTTCGTTATACTGTTCTTCGCTTTGTAATGCTTACCGTCAACGCACTGACACTGTTAGCTAGCTGCCAGAAGGCATGCGTCGGTAAAAGTCCCATTCCAGTAAATACAAACATTTGCCTTTGATATGAAGGGCTGAAAAAGATTTTGCGGGTTTCTTGAACAGCAAAAAACAAATGAGTGGGTTCTTACCAAAGCTGGACTAAAGAGGGAACAGTTAGACACTGTCAAAGCAAGAAAGCTAGCGTACTATGGTCACACCACGAGGAAACAATAGAGTTGTCTGGTGAAAGAGATAATGCAAGAAACAATGTCAGGTGCACGCAGGCGAGGAAGACAACGCACGGCCTGGATGGACAACATCAATACGTGGACAGGACTACCCGTGGTAATAGTCAGTCAGAATGACAGAGGACAGAGAGAGATGAATGGAGAAAGTACGTCCATGGTGTGGTCAATCCTTGGATCGAGGACGGCTTAAGAAAAGAACAGAAGAGCTCTTAACAGGCATATATTAATAATGGTCGAACGGCCACATCGCAGGGGCGAATTTTTTTCGGGGCGGGGAAAATTTAATATGATGCCGGCCAGACGGCGTCTATTTAGGCTACTTCTGCTTGCCCGGTATATCGAATGATATTTGTGCAGCAAAGACCACAACAGAGACTGTCAATGTTTTTGAATGGGCCAGACAGCCCTCAAAATTGCCCCTTTCCGTGGGAGAATCTCGACCCCATCTAACACATTCCATCAGACCCACCCCAATGGCCCAATCAGTCCCAGGAACGGCATCTCGATCGTTCACTGTGTTTATATCGATATTTATCAACAGTAAAACTCTGCTTGCTGCTTGCTTTCTTATTTATACAACAACGCCAATTACTGTGGCTTGCCCGGTATATCGGTAATTTTTTTCGGTATGCTCATGTGCAAACAATTTTCGATTCAACAGTTGATTCCATTGTAATCCAAACGATCATTCTATTCTAAGCGTTATCGCATTCGTTCTGCACTACTAGTTACACAATTACTTAATACTAATTGCTTTGTTATTTCTACGTAAAGCAAAAGCGGTTGTAGTTTACGCTGTTCGGAACAGCGACGGATGAGCTTGCTGCATCAGTTGCAGAGACCAAGCAATAACTTATGTCGTTATTTATGAACAGTAAAGCTCTGCTTGCTGCTTGCATGCTTATTTATACCACAACAGTTACCTCTGCTTGCCTGGTATATCGGTATGCTCATGTGCAAATAATTTTCGATTCAACAGTCGATTTGAGTGTAATCCAAATGATCTTTCTATTCTAAGCGTCATGGCATTCGTTCTGCACTACTAATTAGATAATTACTTAATACTAATTGTTTTGTAATTATTACTAATTTATACGTAAAGCAAAACCGGTTGTAGTTCACGTTTTTCGGAACAGCGAAGGATGAGCTTGCTGCATCAGTTCCAGCGGCCAAGCATTAACTTCTTCGCCATCTCTGCACGGGCACCTGAAGAACCTAAAACATAAGTACAACTACTGCAAATAAAACTGCATTAATGCTACAAAATAAGCAAAAATACATTACGCAGGATGACGAGCAAAGTTGGAACAAGACCCCACTGATTGCAAGATTTGAGGAGTTATGCAGTAGCGTGTGTACGAGATGCAGATCCACAATGTTGACGAACTGAAGCAGCGACTGGTTGACATTTGGAGCAGTGTTGTCGACACTGCCGTCAGCGAGTGGAAACGCATCTGTAGGCGTGTCTTCACGCGAAAGCATGCCACTTTGAGCATCTGCTGTAGGCTGTTACGATGACGGAATGAAACTATCGATAGACAGTCTATACACAATATGTATTTGAAATAATCATATGACATTATGTAAAAGATGCAATTTTGTGTTTAGCAAGTTAGCGCAGAAACACTTTTTTAGGCGAGATGGGAAAATAAACCACCTGGGTTGAATGGACGTAACGTCTGCAGCCAAGAACGTATTTCTTTAATCACTAATAATTTTAATGATTTTGCTTTCATCATCCAATTCCAGCATAAAGGGTACTTAAATTGTTGGCTCTGTTTTATATGTTTCTTGTTTAAGACTGGCCATTTTTGCATAAGCGTAATCTGAAAGAAAACTTGTTATTTTTCACTTTAAATCTTGGCTCATTTTTCAGCGACAATGTCGTCTTTTAGACTTTTACAGGGATATCAGGTTGATATACTTCTGACTCTTACTAGCACATGTGTTTCATAATTATAATTTCGCATTTAATTCAATTTTTGCAGTTTTAGAGCATTGGCTTACACAGCATTAGAACAAGTATTATGAGCAGTTTTTTTTTCATTTGCTGTTTTAAGAAAGTGACCCATTGATGTCGCTTTTACGTTATTTAATTTCGTTTACTTATTTTCATTGCCACCAAATAATATTTAAGCTCCATTTTTAAAGTCAATAGAATAGACTTTATAAATTCAAGACAACGTTTGACACTTTCATTTATAGCGAACGTGAACTCACTTGCGAGTGAGTAGGTTCTTAACGGCACCATCAACACAAAGTAGGCTATCCGGTGCGAGAGTTCAGTCGGTTCATTTGACGAATGCAGAATAAGCGCCGGATGGCCGCCAACTCCAGACCAAGCCTGCCAACTTGAACTGCGAGTCTGCCGGAAAATGCGCTACCGTCCGCATCCACCATGGAATTGTGACGGTATTCACGTTCCCTTTGATTCCTGTATTGTAACGATATACACGTTACGGAGGGTGTGGTGGCGACGTGCGGGCGAAGGGCGTCTTGTCCGGACCTAGCCCCTTTTTCTTATATATCCACACAAAAACTCTCTTTCAACGATAAAGTATGAACTTACTATCGAATTCTTGTCAGCAAACGGGTAAAAAGTCAGAAAACGGGAAAAACGGGCCCACGCACGAACCCCGCTACCGCGCCTCCGCAAAAATTTGTTGTATTATTGCGATACAACCTTTTTATGGGTGTTAACGAAATGCGCGTAAAAATATTACCGTTACTGTGTCGGTTAGGGTTAGTGTTAAGACCGGTCCACACTAGCAACAATGTCGAAGCAACGTTCGACTTTGTCGAAAGGACGAAATTTCAACGCAAAACTCGTTCGACATTGTTGCCGTTTTTGGCAACAAAGTCGAACGTTGCTTCGACATTATTGCTGGTGTGGACCGCGCTTTACGGTTAGGGTCAGTTTAGTTTGATTTGTTAGCAGTAACAGTTTTGGTGGCGTCAAGTGTTGCTATCTGCCGTGCATATCCAATATATGCCCCGCCTCCGTCACACACCGCGCACTTCAAAGAAACGTGTATATCGTTACAAGACCGGCCAGCTGCTAACGTGCATACTGTAACTTAATCTCCACCATCACCATTTATTATTGCTCAGCCCGAAATATGACATACATTTGCCGCCCCATGGAGTGTGGAAGGCTGAGTCGAGCTATGCACTGCAGTAAGAGTGTACAGCCCCTGCCCGAGGCCGTACACCGCAGTGGCTGTCGTGATAAACACAACTGCCCGCGGTGAGATTCGAACTTGGATCCTCTCACACTGCAGTCAGTTGCCGCCGCGCAGCAAATATCACGGCATTCGTTACAGCAAAATAGACGTTATCAATCAACAGGTATTAACGCGTCGTTATAGACCGGCAACATTTAGTATAAACTCGTACGCATAGGCCTATCTGTCGCTAAGACCACAATAGCTGCGAAACGGCAAAATGGACTCGTTACTGATGCTGCTAATCTTATCAACGGTACACGTAAAAGGTAAGAGCCAATCAATCCATCTTTAGTTATTACAGTACAGTGTAATGTTATAGAAACATGATTTTAAGGTTCGTCTGGCGAGAACTTAAAAATCCGTTTCTTGACTATTTTTCATTCGATCCACCACTAATCAGCTGTTTCGTTTTTACCGCGCGACGCTAAGCTAGCGCTGTATGCCCTATAAGCTGTCGTCGTATGTCCGTCTGTCCGTCTGTCACAAGCACTGGCACAGTACCAAAACGACTAAACATAGAATCACGAAAAAATGCCAGACGATACCCCAGAGACTCTAGATTTTGTACGCCAAAAATCTCGGCGCAATTCCTACCGGGTCACCTTCGACGGAAGCGCCAAATAGAGGTAAGGTAGCCACATGCGCTTTCCGATTCATATGTAAACATATCGTAAATAATGCTCGCTGTATTTCCCGAGTTATGTGAAACAGAAAGGTTTCAAACAGCAAAAGTGACATTCAAGGTCACTAAAGGTCATCGATAATAGTGCCATTTGATAAGTCACGTACAATTTTATATTAATCTTCCATTGCAACTAAGTCATCTTGCACCCATTCAGATATATTATTACTTATTTCCCAAAATTTAAAGACGTCAAGTGACCTAGAACACATCCCTTTCGAGGTAATCTATGGTCCACGCACTAGTACTCTTCTGTATCAAACAGCATACGGAATTTTGAAATGCATACCTTCGCCAATTTGAAAGATATAATTTTGGGCAAAATTAAAAAAACGGGTCACGTGACCCTGGCCACGTACATTAGGGGGTATTAAGTCATCATATGGCTAGCATTTGGTATCTTCTACCTGCGTACACAATTTGGCGACTTTCGCTTCAACCGTTCCGGAGATATGATTACGGGCGTCGAAATTGAAAATGTGTCACGTGACCTTGACCATGCCCATTTTAGGGGTGATTTGTTATCCTTGCGGTGGGACTTAATAGGGCATATAACCTACCTGTGTACAAAATTTGAAGACTGTAGCTGCAGCCGTTCCAGAGATATCGTTGATGCCCACAGAAATTTAAATGGTTCACGTGACCTCGACCACGCCCCTTTGAGAGATGCTTTGTCACCGTGGGCTAGCACTTGCCATGTGCCAATTTGACATCTCTGCATGCACTCACCCGCTACGAAGATATCAAAAGCGATAGAAAATGTGGAGAATTGGGGGTTGGGGTAGTTAGAGATTATCCGAGGTCACTGAAAATTACGCCATTCGATAGAGCGCATTCGAGTTCCTACTAGCCCCTGTTGGGCGTGACCCCTTTAGAATTTCGCCGAGATTTTTGACAACAGAAAACCAGAGTCCCTGCGCTATCGTACGGCGCTACGTGCGTGATCTTAGGTTTAGCCGTCTTAGTAGAAAACCGACTTGTGACAGACGGACAGACATACACACTATGACGGCTAAAACAGCGCTAGCATAGCGTCGCCGGGTAAAAATTCCAAATTTTTCATATGCAAATTAAGTGTTTGGTATATTTTCGGCCGCATTAATCGTACGACTGAATTTCAACATCAAGCTGCCAATAGCAACAGTAAGCTATGCGCAAATTTCAACAAGTCAACAGACGGCAAAATTGAAATCGTTGTAGGAAGCGGTAAGCTTTAAGACAGCAGCTGAGCGGTGATGATTGTCTAAAGGCTAGGAGGGAAAATAATCAGAACTGTTTTGTTCCATGCATTTTTATTTTTAATGTCAGTGACAGTCTTCATTTTAGTTCGTATTCTTTTATCATTGTCTTGATCTATGTAGCGTATTGTATATTGTTGCTTATATCATTGTATTATGTATTGATCTATTCAGCTGCAAAGCTGCCAGTCTGTTAACAATAAACTTACTTACTTACTTACTTGTGCTGCATTGTGTACGACAGTTGTGTACAGTGATACGCACACTCGCACACACACACACACGTGTGAACAGTTCTTAAACTCGCGTGTTGGTTTAGGTTTAGATTTTGTTTTTGTATGCTTATTTATGTTTACTTTTTTGTATGTTTCTAGTGTTACCTTATAGACCATTTCATTTCTATGTTGCTGGCTTTCGTCCTGTTGGGTTTAGTTCCTTCAGTACCAAGCCAAGAGATTGACTGGAAAGAACGTCTCCGAGATGATCTATATTCTATGTCGACTGACGAGTAGAACGCAAAGCGCATCGGATCTGCATCGTACTCGGCAACGCTGTGTTGCGGAAATGGGGCAGATAATGTACATCTCAGTACACCTCGTGGCAATGCTGCTACACAGATGTCAGGTATAGAAAATGCAGGAGGATGGTTTATGTGGCGGCGTGGCGTAGTGGTATCAACTTCGTATCAACGAAGTTACTCTACGTCGAGCCCGGTTAGTACTGGGATGGGTGACGTGTACGGGTTCGACTCCCGGAGGCGGCACTTTATTTCGGTATGTAACCAGCCACGCAGGTCGACTTAGTTTTTCATCCTTTCGAGGTCGATAAATTGATAAACTGTAATCGGATGTTTGCTTCCTCACACAAGTGGCGACGCCTGGTGAATGCTTACGGGGTGAAGGCCTGGTGCGGTTGATTGGAGCAGTGGTGTGTTTGCTAGCTGCATAACCCGGGTCCAATTGAACGTTAACGCGTGCAATTGGATGGCCGCAGTTTGCGCTGCAGCAACATTGGCTCTTGCTAATCAACTGCCACTTCCGAGATTGTAAAGCGCGCTGGTCCGGTCATCGCGTAAGCTGCGCTATATAAGAAACCGACCTTTACCTTTACCTTTACCTTTATGGAAAGCGAACACAGTAGCATGAATACCAGACTTAAGTAAGTGCGTAAGTAAACATTTATTTGTGCTCGACAAACGCAAGCATTGCAGGAAAAGCATGGATACAGAACATTGCTTGAAATATATAAACATCTGAAACTAAACTAAATATGTAACCGTATGCCTAGTATTTTTCATCGACGGTGTTAGCGCAACAATCCGCGTTACGATTCGTCCACTCCTTGTCGAATGACAGGGCCACATAAAAAAACAAAGTAACATCGGTAAAACATAAGCCCGCCGGCGGCATTCACGATGTAGGGCGAGCGAAATACTAAACGCAAAATGACGTTGTTCTTTGCAGTACCGATGGAGTGTTTTATATGGCGTGATCGCCAATTGTATTCATAAACCATAACCATGATGAAGAACTAGGGTACATAGGTCGCAACCGAGTTCATTGGTTGGACATAAGGAACGTCTACTTCGAGCGCCAACAAGTGTCACGCCGCCTGATTTTCCAATACTGCCCCGATCCGAATTTGTCATCAGACGATTCAGACCTATACATGACAGGTTATTATCCCCGCGAAAGCGAGGGATATGTTTTACCGGCGTTGGGTTGTGTGTGTGTGTCTGTACGTGTGTCTGTCTGTGACCACGATAACTAAAAAGATTGTGGACGGATTTGTACAAAATTTTATGTGAAGGTTCCAAGGGGGAAAGGGGGAAAGTGAAGACCAAGTTCGTGTTTCGTTACCATCGGTAAAGGGATGTGAAAGTAACGGTCAAAAACTCAGCAATTGCTTTCGCGGGAATTTGTACTCTCTTACAGTACTTTCCATCTAGTTTTCCAATGCAGTGTACCAACGGCTGCCACACCGTAAATCGTGGTAATCCTTACAAGTTGTCGGTTGATTATGTCGTATTAAAACGCGAAAAAAATTACAGTGAGCGACTGAGCGTGTTGTAAAAGTCTGGAACAGTTTGCCGCAAAGTATGGTAAACATTTCTTCATTTATTATTTCGAAATTCCTTAGTACTACTTGCGTGTGTATTATTTGAAATTTTATGTCATCATTGCTTTACATTACTATATTGTACATCTGCTTTGATGTTGTTTTACTGTGTGATATAGATATCTTTATTAATGGCCCACTGATGGGCCAGTATCGTTTTGCTCGCTGGTGTCTGTCGCCTGTCGTCGTCGTCTGTAACCCTGCTGGGCAGGCCTACACTGCACGGCGGGCCAGTACGGTTACGTCCCGTTAGGGCGACACCTTGGTATAATTTGTTTTACAGGCACATGCCTATAAGCAGCTTGTACCCTTTCCGTGATGCTTTAGTTAAATATCATCTAACATATAACCGATGCTTTTCTTATTGACGACATAGTGAGTGATCAGTGGTTTTTTATACAGTGGTGACGTCCAACACGGCCGAAAATAATCTTCTTCGTCGCTTGCTGGACACGAACGAACGAGATCTTCTTAGCATTCCGGCCGCTTACAACGCCGGGGAGATTTTGCAAGTAGAAATAAAGCTGGCGCTGAAGAAAATTGTCAGAATGGTACGATATATTAATATTTCAATTACTGGCGACCGTGATATATTAACACGGCCAGGGCTCTCGTTAGTTGATGTATCGGTGTATAGTAAAAGGCTTCCGATACTCGTTACCGAGCGTTGGGCCCGGAGCTGATCCCGGTGTACGGGCAGTCAGCCCGCATGTGACTATAAGTCATCCACTCGGCTGTAGGCTGCCATTACTTCCCGCCAGGCCTGCGATTACCTTCCCAGCCGCAGACCATCACCGCCCCTTTGCTGGTACCAATTTTTACTACTTTATACTGCTTGGTAACAGAGACATATAAGTGTGAGCAACTTGCTTTTGCTCCGAGTAGGATTTGAATTAACTACCTATTGATCGCAAGTCCAACGCTCTACCCGTTGCGTTACCGCGCCACCGGCGTATAGTACGTATTGAAAATTGCGATATGCGGGCAAAAATCGATGGTTGGGCGTATACAGGTAGATACGCCAAAAGATTGAAGCCGAGCGTATAAGAAGCGTACGTCGAATAAGAATGCCTCGGCCTATTCAGTTGACATTTCGGCGATGATTTTCGCAATACGTGGAAAATCTAATTTTTGACATGAACGTATTTAATTGTCGGTTATTAATTTAATTTGTTTTAATCATAAATTACTCGATGCGCATTGCCCAGCCGCCCCCCCCCCACATACACACAACTTGTATTATTGCACATGGTACAACAGGTGCAAATGACAAAAATCAGCTCACTAAATCTTAGCGAGAGCCCTAACCACAGCCGCATATGCTATGACGAGCGCTAACGTAAATGCGTCGAACTTTGCCATGAACTCTTCACCAGTTGTATGCAAGCCGATGGTCTTTACGGCCACAGAGCATGAAAATCCAGTAATACAGCAACGCAACTTACAGTGCATAACGCACAGTATACATAACGTTTTGATACATATCTTTCATATTTGGAGGGTCGGGGTTGAAATAAGTGCTCTTGGCGCTTCCTTGCCAATTACCATCCGAGTTAAATTTATTTCTTTCTCTCGTGAATACGTTGTACTATGTTTAGTTTGGTGGTGTTACGTTAAATAACACTCAAAAGCAGCTGCCGATTTTGCCCCGTTATGTTAAAATATGACGTCATCCACAAAACCGGAAGTACATAACGCATTGCGTTGCCGTCAGAGGAAGACCTAGCCACGGCCGCGGGTAACATGTGGAAGTTTGGGAATGTGGTTGTTGAGATATACGAGCAGATAGACAGACAGACAGACACGCTAATCGCAATGCTTCGCGCCCCTGACAAGGAAATTATATCAATAACACGACATCGCATCATCGTCAGCAG
>Ga0209780_1004235_pt1 | contig 10982 bp, 5 predicted proteins | sample WorMetexBAHAMAS2_FD_187384 | JGI IMG/M metagenome (GOLD analysis project Ga0209780, IMG submission 187384) | Marine gutless worms symbiont microbial communities from Max Planck institute for Marine Microbiology, Germany - Inanidrilus exumae... | ecosystem: Host-associated > Annelida > Digestive...
CACGCAGGTCGACTCAGCCTTTCATCCTTTCGAGGTCGATAAACTGAGTAGTAAGCTGTAATCGGATGTGTGTTTCCTCGCACGGGCGGCGCCATCTGGTGAAAGCTTACGTGGTGAAGGCCTGGTGTGGTTGATTGGAGCGGTGGTGTGTTTGCTAGCTGCATACCGCGGGTCCAACTGTACGTTAACGCGTGCAATGGATGGCCGCAATTTGCGCTGCAGCACCACTGGCTCTTGCCAATCAACTGCCACTTCCTACGATTGTACAGCGCGGCATTGCCGCTGTAAGTAGCGCTATAGAAGAATCCGACCTTTACCTTTACCTTTTACACAACACGTTGTGCGGTCCCTCTGCGAAAGCGGAGCTTCCAGTATCTAGAAGCCAGCACTCACAAAGAGTGCAATAACCCACACTGGCAGTGTATTTGTGACCTTGACCTTTTGACCCCAAAATAAATGGTTTTCTGGGACTTGTCGAGCAACATTTCTGTCAAGATGATGATCCCATCTGCATTGGTTTTTAATTATGTGGAAAATCAGACAGAAACACAGACAAATGAAGGTAAAAACCCAAACTGTAAATACCATCGGCGTGAGTTCAGAGGTGGTTCTAGCTTAACCTGCCCAAACTCGTTCCTGGCCTACCCAAACGGCGCGGGTCATCCCCATGATCCCCACGTACACCACTTCTGTTTGCCTACCCAAAATGTGCTTTGCCTTTGACTGGCCTACCCAAATGAAAATTCCTAGAACTGCCCATGCATGAGTTGAGTAATCATATGTGTACATTAATGCATACAATTGAAAACATACACACACACTGCATACTATGATTTACTACTTGCACAACGTATAGCAGATTATCAACAGAAACTTTGATTATTAGGCCTTCTACTAATAAACCACTCCACAATGCATTCTAACTAATATTAGTAAGAGTTCAGAAATATAGCTAGCTAGTGGTGCTTGTAAAAGATCTGGTATGCATTTGCCTCAATAAATAATGGCACTCAATATTTAACAAAAATGACACTGTTATAATGATAAATATATACAATAAATAGCCTGTATGATATTGATATAATGACAAATTATAAACACATATAAAGTAACTCAGCCTATCTGTTGGTAAAACAGTCAACTATGATCATGCACTGCATTAGAACAGTTCATTACACAATTTATGTTCAAAATCCGATATGAAGAAATTAGCATCAAAATGTCAACACTCAACACTGTAATAGTATTATCTGATAGCCACAAATTCACTACACAGCAGATATGATGACAGACTGAAACTTTCCCAGTCCCATAACAGCTGATACGGTAATGCCTAGCTGAAAATATTACCATGCAAATTCTGACTCAAGGAATGCAATTAAACCAGTGATTAACCCTTTCGCTGCCAGACCGAAAAAAATATAATACCACCGAAAACAGTGGAAAACAGCCAATACCGCAGGTAACATTATATCATATACCACGTATAGCCTACCTAGCATCGCCGGATTTATCCGGCACTCTGGGATTATTATTTATTTCCTCTGCCGGAAATATCCGGCGTGCAAGGCAGCGAAAGGGTTAAAAATACTGAAATACAGCTTCAGTATACTCAGAAATGAACCTCCAAAGTATTCAGTTGCATTGGTTGTAGATACACAGCACTGTCTTTCTTGTATCTTCGTTTCTGGTGCATCAGTGACAAGGTTTTCTCAATGACGTATCGGAAAGTTATGTCCGTAAACAGAGAATACGGGCTGAAAGACTGAAACTCCTCGCTGCACTCAAGCAGGCTTATCGAACTGTTGAAACCGTATCCCGTACAGTATCCAACTCGATGGAGAATTAATGCAGATGCTTTTCCGGCATTCAGTGCCCTCAAATTAACTAAAACTGTGTCGCATGAAAACTCTGCTCTCATTAGCAAAAGTGGCTGTGGACGACTGCCAGCTAGAGGTGAAAGCATCGGTACTGGCTGATTGCGTAGTCTGTGAATCAGCGTATGTGCAAGCAATGTTGGTGCTGGCATTGGTACGATGCCACTTGCGTGAGATAACTGCACAGCTGACTCAAGCAGAAGATAGTGCCGAAAGAAGACGCGCTTGTTATCGAGTATTCCCTCGCCCAGACCGCGGTTGTCGTCGTATTGCAGTCGGCGGTCCAGCATCATTTCCAAACTGCCTTCAGTGTGACTGGTGACTCCAGACGGTTGCGACAACAGAAATGACAGCCGGAGCCGATCGTCTTCAACAAATACAGCAGACGTTGCCGGATAGTAGTTAGCTTCAACCGGAAAAGTCGAGAATCGCCGACGCCTCATCACGTTAAATCCGTTCTGATCGGTGTAGAAACTGTCGCCACTCTGAACGTCACTGTTCAACCGCAAAATAAGCTCCTTGTCGTCTATAGCGCTTAAGTCAACAATGGTGTTGAGTTCAATGGCAGCTGCAAGGAGGCAGTCACAATGAATCACGCGACTCCAGTGAGTGACAAAAGAACGCACAAGGCGCAGTTCGGTAAATAACGGCCCAGAGAAAATTCTTAACAAAATTTTCTCTTTCTCGCTGTAATCCTCTGCTGGTCCTGCTGGTGCAAATATATAAGCACCGCTGTGGTGTGAGGTGTAAAACAGAAACTGTAGGCTAGAATGCACAGCGCGGTTCATTTCTTTCATCTGCAAAGTTTTCAGAAGCCCCGTTTTAAGTGAAAATGCCGCACTCATGTAACCATTCTCAATTACGATGTCTGGCTGTTTTGTGGAACGCGAAACAATGTATGAAGTATTGCTGGCAGTGTGACTGCATCCGACGGACAAGTTTCTGCAAGGCTGAATATCGAAAGCAGCTATACTAAGAGGTGGCAACTCGGCAATGAATGACAGCAAGTAGGTGGCCATTTCCTCCTCGGCAGAACTTTCTGCAGGAACCGGCGTTATCTGACTGACCAGAGGAAGCCCTTTATGGTCAACAACAACGACATGCTGATGGTTGACAATTAGATGGATCAACTCGTGTCGTCTGTGAGCAACATTGTTAAACAGTTGCAACCTAACACCTGCACGGGTAACATGTATCACATGTTCATTTGGTGTCAACATGCGTGCACTCAGTGGATCCAAAACGTTAACTCGCTGACCCGATGAGGTTTTATTACTCAGCATAAAACTGACAGCAGAACGCATCACATCCTTGGACATCTGTAAACCGTGTTGCAGCCGTTTTTCGTAGTCTTCAGCAACCCAGAAGCGAGACGTCCCAGTAATGCCATCATGGTGCTGAAATAAAGCGAGGTTCCTACGACTCGTCGCAAGCTGGTCAATACTACTGCTCTGATACAATCCATCAGTATCAAGACCAACAGCCAGTGAATGCAAGATCTCAGCACTTCTCAGATACACCTCCAAGTCTCGGCACAGACCTTTTGTAAATGGTCGTGTGCTAAAGTACCCAGTCCAGAATTCATCACTGTGATCAGTGTATGGAAAAAAGTCGCCAGTCAGAGACGAAAACTTGCTGGTGGTCCTCCCACGTTCGCCAACTTTTGCCATTGCTGTATTCACCTCTTCAAAATAATCTTTGACAGTTCCGAAACGAGCGTGAACATTCCACTCAGCTTTTGAGTTCATGTGGTTGAAGAGTTTCATGTAATTCTTGAACTGCTGGTCCCATTCTACGTCGCGATCATATCGAAAGTCATCTCCCAGAGGTACAAGAACGACATTGTGACGAAAAAGTCTAGCTTTTAGCTGATACTGTCTCAGCAGCAACTTTGCCAGGCGATCAACGTTGCCAGAATGCACAGTCACTGCTCGTGAGTCGCTCACTTCTCCATCGATTTTCCGAAAGTCAAACCGTACACATATATGCGGATCGGGCCCACATGAGTGTTTTATATTGTACAGCATATATGGCATCATCAGTGTCATTATTTCTTCAGCTTTTGTGTAATTCCACATCGAACGCCACATGAACTCCAGACATTTTCTTGACTGAAGGTACTGTTTTACGTCAGCGTGCACACGCTGTATCACCATGTTTTCGAAACCAGCAAGTTTGTACAAATGTGCTATGGCACCAGAATACCCAAATGGATCCAGCGACCATGTATTTACTGGGTATATGCCAATATTATCTTTCAACCACTGATGTCCTTCAACCATCTGATCTATTAATGCAAAATAATGAGGATTTGCTTCATCAGGTACAACCCAACTACCGCCGACAATTTCTAACTGTCCCCTCTTAAGCAACTGCACAACACTATTTCGTTTCTCTTGGCTCAGTTCACTCCACCACATTGACAAAAATACCGTTTCTGCCCACACAAAAGTCATATTTGGATACAGCTGTAGTTTATCAACCATGTTGTTCAGTGTCTGTTTTGTCTGCTCATCAAAGTAGTTGTCAACTGTTTTATGCCATCCAGGATCACTGTGAGAATGTGGCACCACAACAACTTTCAAAGGCAATCCTCCGGAAAATTCTTCCGAACTCGGAGTGGGTGTGGATGTTTTTATCATAAGTACCCCAAAGCGACGTTGACGATCAATAGCATCCAAAGCGTCCAGCGTTTTTATGTCAGCGGTTGACTGAGGTACCATGCGCAGAGATTTACCGACATATGAGCGAGATCTAACTGAATGTGGTTGGACTGAAGTTGGACTCGTGCGATATGAAGACAAAACGACATTTGGCGTTACTGTTGAGAACAAATACTGTTTGGCAGTTACCTGCCCCAAAACTTCGCTGTCGGCAGCATCTTTTTCATTTGCACGAACTATCCGTGGTCGAAATCGATGCCATATACCGTACACAAAAAGCAAAAGCAAAGCTGTGCCTGCAACCGAGACACGAAAAGAAAACTTCATCTTGTATCTGTTGCATGGCAAAATGGAAGCTGGTATAAATTATATGCAGCACTTAAATATACATTTTAACAAAAATGATAAACAATACCGAAAACGTAACACTATAGAAAATGTCACTAAGACTGAATTTGAAACGCACAGTTAATGAGCACGTAACGTAACGGGCGTGACTGTTCGTCTGCTCTAAGTCAGCCTCCCTCGGTGAAGGATTCCAACAGATCTCTTCCTGGATGACTGCTAATCTTCTTACTCTTAACTCCTCTAAGACTGAATTCTTGCTTATCGTATTCAAAAACTAACGTGCCAAAATCCTCACTTAACACTTCATACTCTGCTAAAAATCTCAAGATTTTTAGCAGAGTATATGAGGTAGCCAGTAGCGTATTATCCTTCGAAGGACGTTGCTACTTACTTATCCAGGTGTTTATCTCTTCGTCAACCTCACTCTTATACCATTTCCTCATTTGCAACTTACCTATTCCGTCACCACTCACTTCTTCCACTTTTGGTTCACTATTCTGCTCATCCATAACTGCCTTTGTTTCACCTCCGCTTAAAACCTACCTATTTCACAAATCCTTCCCGTCCGTATCACTTCTAAGTTCTCCCCCGGACTGCCTTCATGGACTATCACATTAATTCCTTCTGAGCTACTGGGTTTTTCTTTTTCCTTATTTTTTCATTCTTGGTCTCGTGCGCTAGATTAAGCTGGCCCATCGTGTCAGATTTTGAGCGCATATACATATATCGTATCGTATCGTTATCGAAGTTGCACAAAATTGTCTCAACCAGTATTACGTGTGGCCATGACCTGGTCCTCCTCTGACATCAATTTGATGCGTTATTTACTTCCGGTTTTGTGGATAGTCTATTTCGTATAATGTAGTAAATAGTCCGGAATCGAGCTTTTTCGACAAGTTCGATATGTGCCAGTATGCGGCGGTACTGGGGCTGAAGTCTGCTGTCTCCAACTGCATCTTGTTTTCCAATATGGCCAGGGCCAAAGAAGACGTTACGAGGAGGCAACATGTTTGTAAAACTATGCAATTTTGTGATTTACATGTATATTGTTTTTGCAATACCGTGTTCAGTTTAAAGTCGGTCCCCAAAAACGTTTGCCACCAGCCCATGGGGGTAAATGCCCGGGGGAAATGGGGAAAATTTTTAAATAGCAGTGTCCTAGTTTGGTTGAGATCCATTCAGTGACCTTAGAGATTAGGCGTCAAAAAAAGAAAAAAAAACGGGTAAAATATATTATATTACCCTTACTAATTACTTATTACCTTACTAAGCCCTTCGGCATAGTGGTGCGGTTCGGCTGAATGAAAAAAAACTCATATGTATTATACAGACTGAAGTAAAATTATTTTTTAAGTTAGCAAATAATTGGTAGATGATCATATGATGATGCTTCGTTAGTTAGCTGTAACTGAACTGTATTCTGACGTATGCAAGTATCGCTTTTGACTGAAGTTATAGCCTACTTCACAAGACTGTACGTGCCAAAGGCGTAGCGACGGGGGGTATATCGGTATATATACCCACCCAAAATCAGTCTACGTAAAAAAATTATGTGGTTGTGCTCAACGTAATACTTTCAATGTAATTTGTCTGGTAAAACATTCCATTTTCCCACAATTCGGTTTGCAAACGCATACTTTCTTATATCCATTACTACGACCATGTCCATCCAGGCAACTTAACGTTTTACTGTATGCACGCTACTGCTATTGTTTTCCGCCCAACACTAGTACTGCGCCGATCAAGTGTCCTAAAAAATTATTTCGCGCAAGTCAGAAATCAATTCCTCATCAGTCAGTCAGTCAATCCAAGTCCTCACATCTTGAGTCCAAGTCCGCAAAGAAACAGACCAGAGTCCAACTTCAGTCCAAGTCCAGGACTTGAGTCCGACAACTCATTCTGTATAGTCCTTCGGTTTGCTTCAGTGAATATCAAACTGTTGGTATCCACTAGGAATCAGGGCCGTCGAGGGGGGGGGGAAGCTACCCCAGGCCCCGCAGTGTTGGAAGGGCCCCACGATCCATCAAAAAAAATTTTTTCTGTCAGGAGGCCCCGTGAGTGAGCATAGTTCCCCGGGCCCCAAACTGGCTCTCAGTGGGCCTGCTAGGAATGCACTAATATGAAAGCTTAGAAAGAGACCAGTGACCAACTCTGCCTCCTCACCTTGGCTGTTTGATTGTGCGTGCGTGCACATGTATAACACACCCGGACAAAGAAGTAAGCAAGTCAACCATTTTCATTCAAATCAAATGGACAAAAATGTTCGTTGGAGTTTAACGTCCCTTTACAGATCAAATATGGCTATGCCAGAGATGCAAGGTCAGGGGTGGAGAGCCATCCCTACCCAGTGAAGGAAGGCCAGCGATGTATTAACGTCACAACCCTGGCCGCCTTATTGTTCAGCAGCCACCCAAAAAGGGAAAGGGATCAAGAGGCTCATTTAAATTATTAAGCAGGGAAGACAACTATTGCACCGTAAGACAAAACTAAATCAAATACTACAAAAATAAGTATCAATCCCTAACACACACACACACACACACACAAAGAAAGGAAGCCGGGTTTAGTCGCCTCCTACAATATCCGGCCTGGAAACAGACTGGGATTATTCTGGTAGAATGGGACAAGACCGAAAAGCAAAAAGGGGGGCGAAGCCAACTAAGGAAGGGAAAAGGGAATTTAAGTAAAAGATGCTAAAAGATAGAGTAGAATGTGGGGAAGTGAAGGGATTGCCTCGGGTGTGGTATGGTATCGTAGGGTTTAACGTCCCACTCGACACATTATAGGTCATTTCGGAGACGATTTTACAAGTCAGATGACCCAACCAACAGTGCAATAGCACTGAAGGATGATTGCCTCCAGCCCACACGGGGCATCTGGGCCATAAGAACGGGGTGCACAGCGTTAAAAGTGTCACGTTTAAAGCACAGATGTACTGGTTTTGCATGAAACAACAGCAGCCAATAATGGTAACAGGAAAGAGGATGGTTGCTAATATCAACACAGATACTCAAATACAGTGCCATGACGTCGACTCGACGAAAACAGCGACGACATCGGAGAGACTAAAGTACCAACAGACGCTCGGCTTTTGCAAATTCGGGCAGCAAATCACATCTCGCGAGCCAGTGACGCACGTTTTCTGGCGCCGACGCAGCGACGCGTCGCTGCTTTACAGCCGACCACATGACAATGTCCGCCACGGACGGCCGGTCACCTCCGACGAACCACTTCTTACTGCCCAGCAGCTGACCGAGCGACTTCACGGCAGCACCGAGCGCGTCACGGCCATGCAGAAGTACGGCCGCGTGGTCGAGCAAGGTGTCAACCTGTGTCGCGGTGACGACGTCGGAATCGTAGCGAGGTGTCAGCAGCCGCGCCAGGTAACGCGCGACGTTCGCCTCACCGAGGACAGGTGTCTGCTTACTGGGACTCATCACCAGCGTTGCACCGTGCCTAACTGTCAATCAACAATTAGCTCACATCAATCACTCAACACGTACACAGCAATAATGCCAAGGTGTAAGGTGGCGGCGTGGTGTAGTTGTAACGTCGTTGGTCCTGATCAACGAGGTTAACCTACGCTGAGCCCGGTTCGTACTGGGATGGGTGACCGTGTCCGAGTTCGACTCCCCGAGTCGGCACTTTATTTTGGTATGTAACCGACAACCTATAGGTCGACTCAGCCTTCTACCCTCCGTGGGACGGTAAAATGAGTACCAGCAAAAGGGCGGTGATGTTCTGCGGTTGGGGAGTAAAGGCAGGCATGGTGTAATTTGCAGGTAAAACTGTGTGATCCATGTCTGAGCGCATTAGAGGTTGTTACGACGATTCACTATACAAATCGACGTATACTTACTTACTATACTTTACTTCATTACTGAGCGTTGGGCAGGAGCTGATCCCGGTGTACAGGCATTCAGCCCGCAGGTGACTATAAGTCATCCACCCGGCGGTAGGCTGCCATTACTTTCCGCCAGGCCTGCGGTTACCTTCCCAGCCGCACAGCACCACCGCCTCTTGGCCGGTACCTAGTTATACTGCTTGGTGACAGACGCACATACGTGTGAACAACTTGCCCAAGGTTGTTACGCAGCTTTTGCCCCGAGTAGGATTTGAACCCACGACCTGTTGATCGCAAGTCCAACGCTCTACCTGTTGCACCACCGCGCCACACATAGCAGACTACTACTACTGAGTTGCTGATCAACTGACAAACTCTCCTGTATTTACTGCAGGCTCGGCCAGATGTCCCAAACCTTACGTAAAATGCTTTTTACTCAAGCAGATTGCTACAGATATAAATTAGCTCCATACGGGACTGGCGTTCGACTCCTACTTACTGCCAACTTCAACGTCACGTGAGACAAACTAGGACAAAAATCAAAAATCTGGCCCCGATAAGCTTTAGCTATTGTGCCCAAATTTAAGAATCCGTGGTCATTTGCCAGTTCCCATTATAAATGGGGGAGGAGATAGCCTTTAATTAAAAATAGCCGAATTTCCGACTTTCAAGGGCTCGTGACCTTGACTTTGGATCGGGTCATACTGCATACCGTCATGCATCACTCATCGACCTCTACCTACAGGCTACATACCAAATTGCATCGAAATCAAATAAACTTTTTTGTGGACGGACAGACGTACGGATGGACATTTGAGACCCACTTTATAAGGTTGACTCGGAGGAGTATGATTTTACCAACAACAACAATCTACTCGTATAACAAAGCACAGTCAGTGCAAGCAGTACCAAATTTTAATACCAGTACAACAGTTGTGCACCACGGTTTTTATTAGCTTGTACAGTGTACATTCAATGTACAGTAAAACAGTGTACATTAAACTGTACATACGTTTCTGTCCTGCAATCTACCCATCGCAAGCTAGTTATGTGTTAAGATGACTCGGGCAGCGGTGTGGCTTATGAGGTGCGTGGGTACAAGCAAGGCTGGCAGACGACGGCCCAAATCGAGCCAAAATCGTGCGTGGGTACAAGCAAGGCTGGCAGACGAACGGGCAGGCAGATGGCAAGCCGACGGCCCAAATCGAGCCAAAATCGTGCGATTTTACGATTTGGCTGGTTCGACTTATTACCACACCAAAAATAATGGTGAACTTCTATGAGGTCACCCCTAAATAAGGCGCCAAATGCAAGCAGGTTAACAAAACTGCATTTATGTCTATCAGCCACAGCCATGTCAGACACTACCGTCAAAAACTGTCGATTGCTGAGTTAAGGTTTTAAGTCCCACCCGACACAAAATAGGTCATTTCGAAGACTTACTTACTTACTTAGACACTTACGCACTTACTCACCGCCCCGGGACTCACACGGGGCCCATGACGTGAGCTTCCTGTTGAGAGGTCTTATGCAAAATGACAATAATATGAATAAAATCCATTTTGTGTTAACAAGATCCATCATTATTAAACACAATTCAACAGTGCTAATATATGAGGTAATTAGGGTTAGAAAGATACCAAGCTCAGCACCCAATACCCAATACTTTGGCTTCTAACGATACCAATACCCAATACCAATACCGATACCGGAAGTGACTTCATTCGTTCTAATGAAAATACGTAAGTACTACTGGCGAGTATACAGTAGCATTCTAACTGCGGCCATCGACGGCCGTAGCGTGCACGCAATCATTGGGAGTAGAAACGTGACGCGTAACAAATTAACTGTTGGTATTAAATTTCTTTACCCGCGCCCCACCCCTGGTGTTTGTGTAGAGCTTCACCAGTGTCTCCCACGATCTGCAGTGAGGCGGTCGGCACAACAGGCGCTGCTTTGTAACTGTACTCTTAACGCAATTACGGCTTATCAGATCGTATTAGGTGGCGAGACGGCGCCGTAGACTATTGTCTGCCCAGTACTGGCCACGATTACTAAGAAAAGTATTGGGCCGATGCCAGTACCACCCAATACTGGCAAGTATTGGCCAATACCCAATACCCCAATACGGGTATCGTTCGATGGTATGGTATTGTAGGGTTTAACGTCCCACTCGACACATTATAGGTCATTTCGGAAACGATTTTACAGGTCAGATGACCCAACCAACAGTGTAATAGCACTGAAGGA
>Ga0209780_1004236_pt1 | contig 10979 bp, 7 predicted proteins | sample WorMetexBAHAMAS2_FD_187384 | JGI IMG/M metagenome (GOLD analysis project Ga0209780, IMG submission 187384) | Marine gutless worms symbiont microbial communities from Max Planck institute for Marine Microbiology, Germany - Inanidrilus exumae... | ecosystem: Host-associated > Annelida > Digestive...
CAGCACCATTGGCGATCGATCATTTCGTGTGACTGTCGCACAAGCATGGAACAGTCTTCCTACCAACGTCACTGCATCAACTTCTCTACCGTCTTTCAAGAGACAACTTGAAACATTTTTATTTACCAAATCTTTCCCATCACTTTAAATTGCTTTCTAATATTTTTGTACCGTGTCCTAGAAGCTACTTAGCTTATGCCACGTTAATCAGTACGTTCTACTACTACTACTACACACCGGGAAGTTGACGAATGTTATAGTTTCCCCGGAGCACTTGTCTCTGATGTCGTTGTTGTTTGCAGGAACGTGATATAAACGAGGGTGCTGACATGCTCATGGTGAAGCCGGGTATGACGTATCTTGACATTGCACGACAGATCAAGGACAAGGTTTGCTTCCCGAGTTTTTACAGGCGATTTTGCTAAAAGTAATATAATCCTGGTCACTTCTGTCATATTCAGTGGCTATGAAACCGCTTTAAACAAAAAGAGCTTGCAGCATTTTAAATATAGTATTGACTGGGCAAACCTTACAAAGAAACTGCAGTGAAATGAGAATACTGTCTTCACAAGGACCAGGTTGAGGAGTTTTGACAGTGGATGTGACTTATGTATCGATATTGTACATGTTGGTGTATTTTGGAATGCAACATGGTGCTGTGGCCCACTGTAATGCAGTTAATTAATATTTTGAACTTTATAGACTGTAATCTTCTGAAAAGCAATTACCGAGAAATTGATACGGTCATATTCAAGTCACGGTTAGTGGACTGACGTGAATGAACTAACATTTGAATTTTAGAAAGGGGTCACCTTCCGTTTCTAATAATTCTGAATATCTCACTGACTGTCAGTTGCTACTCCTTCAGCATTTTCATTTTTGGTTGGATTCATTTGTTGATTCTGGCGCTATATAAATCCCTTACTTTGTTTCTTACTTTTTACTTCCTTACTTATTTACTCCCTTAAGAATACTCATTCCATATCCAGGCTGGAGATTGTAGCAGGCAGCCAAACCTGGCTTTAGCTTTTTGTGTTTACTTTGTGATGTAGTACATTCTGTAACGAATGCATGTTTGGTTTTATTGTGTTAGATTTAGTTTTTCAGTACTCAGCCAAAAGATAGGCTGGGATCGAAGGACGTCTCCGAAATACCTATTTTCTTGGATGGGACACAAAACCTTAACTCAATCAATCAAACGGCATTTTCCTTTGCTCTAAGTCGGAGTTGGCAAATCTGTGTTAATTTAATCATTGTTTTTGGATCACCCGTTTGAATCTTCAGTTCCATAAGTTCTTGCTGTTGTCACTGCAGTATCCAGACTATCCGTTGGCAATGTACCAAGTGTCTGGCGAGTACGCAATGTTCTGGCATGCATCAGAAGCTGGTGCCATGGAGCTACGAAGAGTTTTAATGGAGACTCTGGAATGCATGCGGCGTGCTGGTATGTGCTGCTGTATAATACTAGATTTTATTTAGTGTTTACGTACCACGGTACTTCTACTAGTTGCACACGCCGACAGCAGTCATGGGGGTATGGGTAGGGTTCTTACCTCAGTTTGTCTGTGTGTGTCTGTCTGCTTTCCCCTCACGATATCTCAAAAACCAATGCAGCTAGGATCACCAAGCTTGACATAGAATTATTGTTCCACGATGAGTCCTGGAAGCCCATTTATTTTGGGGTCAAAAAGTCAAATTCCAAAGGACAGGGTCGAGTTGCTAAAACATTGCCAGCATGGGTCTTTGCACTCTTGTGAATGCTGGTTTCTTCTAGTTTTGTTTTTGGCTACCAATTAAATATTGGCAGTTGTGAGTAATGTCAATTTCCTTTAGTGACATCTTCGTGACATCAGTTTGTTGCTAACTACTATACACTGTTTTTCTTACTTCTGACACGTTAAACAGTACATTAGTTCAAACAGCTTAGCTCAGAGATTAAAAAATTGACCTCAACTAGGTAAAAATGCAAGCTATACAAATCAGTGTGGGAATTACCGGAGGGGTTGGGGGTTCGACCCCTAGTTCATGTAATCAACCCCCTATTTTGTCATCTATGTTGACCTTGGGGCAGCGGACCCCCTATAGTTCTATTAGCTTAGCTGATACAAACAGCCTTGCCACATATCGGCAGTGTATGCTATGTATGAAACATGGTCACAGACAGCATGGATAACAGGTAGCACCCACGGGTGTGTTGCGAGGAAGTTTTGTTCTGTTGTAGCCTGTAGGAGGTAATGTCATTAACTTGTTCAACTTCTAGAAATTTCAAGATGCAATCAAATTTGTGGTTTCTAGCCCCCATAGGGGTGATATGATGCTCTGAGAAAGGTGAAATTTGGCATAGAGTAACACATTCCCTCTTATGTACCAAATTTCCGCCTGTTCGATGGGTATGGAATGCCACAGTGATGTGAAACAAATCTCCGCTGCCGTTGACAGACCCGCGCGACGCGGTGCCTCACGCCAACGTGTTGTACACAGATGTAGACAGTCACTGTGATAAACTGGTGACCGATGACCGTCACGAGTTTATCAAACTGACCGTCAACCTAACTTGACAGCACCTGAGACGATCAACATGACAACTCTGCCTGCAGCCGTTGTAGACATATGGTTGGTGCCTAGCAAAATATAATGGTTTACATGACCTGATCACGCCCCTTTCAGGGATGATTCGCCATCCGTGGGCGAGCACTTAGCCTACTACCATCAACCTACATACCATGATACCAAATTTGAAATTTCTACCTTCACTCGCTACGAATGTCAAAAAAGGGATGGTTTGGGGTAGATAGGATCACTCAAGTCACTGGAAATAGCACCATTCGATAGAATGCATACAAGTTGCTATTAAATAGCCTTCCATATGTGTGGACTATGTCCCTATCTTGCACTGTGTCTGAGATAGCGAGATATAGGTCGAAAATCGGTGATTTTAACCTACCCAACCTCTATTTGGCGCCCCCATTGGGGGTGACCTCGGAACTTTGCGTAGATTTTTGGCGCCAGAAAACTAGAATCCATGGGCTATTATGCGGCATTGTTTGCGTGATCCTACGCTTAGCCGTTTTGATACAGTGCTGGCTTGTGACGGACGGATGGACTGACGGACACATGATGACAGCATATACCGTGCTAGCGTAGTGTCGCACGGTAAAATCTCATAAGTTTAAGACTGCCAAGTCACTTTATGGCTGTGTGGTCATTGGTTTGCTTTTCTCTGAAGTTGCCACAGTTTAAGCTGTGGCCAAAAAGTCCAGCAGATACCATAGTAAGTTACCGGAACAGTATTTTTACAAGCTGGTTGTCTGTCATGCGGCCTAGTCAATATTTTAGCATCAGTGTTGGCAATGCCACCACACGGTGAGGCCAAAATTTTTTTGCCTCAGTGTGCACCGTGGGTCATCATTGTCCATGAAAATAAATTGTGGAAATTCTAAATGCATAAAACCAGTCTGCTTGTAAACATACATCAAGAGCGTGATGTAGTCACATAATAATTTAAAACAGTTATGTACCCATGCCGGCTGTATAGCCGCCGGCATGGGTAGTGCGTTAAGTCGCGTTTGTCTGTCTGTCTGCGCTCTAAAAGGAAAACGGCTTGAGCTATGAACAGCAAACTTGGTACACGTATACTCTATAGTAGTCGCTCGGCATGCATTGACCCAGAGGACAAAAGTTCAAGGTCTCACAGTTATGAAAACCGTCACAGTCGCACTGTTGCTAGTGACGCATGCTGCTACGGCCGTGTGCTGCTTCTGCCGGCGTCGGTGTGCATGTCGATACAACTGCCTCTGTTTTCTAGTTCTTACATATGATCACTAGTTGTCAATTTGCTTCACCCTCAGCCAGTCCCAGGCTGAACATTCAGGTATTGATAGATGCACATATCATATGCCTTATCATGTTTGTTTTGTTACAGGTGTAGACATCATCATAACATACTATGCACCGAAAATACTCGGCTGGCTTTCAGGCGGTGATTGATAATGTGTTGTTTTGTTGTACACAGATGGTTTTAGTTTTGTAACAACATATCATACTTGTTATGCTGTCTTGGTGTGCTGACATTGCTTTGCTATCAAAGTCCAAAAGCCCTATGAAGTATGTAGTTGTTTGACATTATTGTTACTGAAAAGTATGTAAGTCCAACCACATAGATGGTCAACAAAACCTAATTAAATATGTGATATTACAGTAATATTTGCTGTAGACTTTGTTGCTACTGTCAGTACTTGTTATGTTTATGTATAATTCTTTATGTATGTATTGATGCTCTATTTACACCTACTATGATTTATCACACGTGATATTTTTTCTGCATTTTTATGGATTATGCATTTAAGAGTAAGAATAAAAATCTACTACTACTACTTCTACACCTGTGAATGATAGCATATATACAACGGTGCATCTTTGATGACCTGTTGGTGTTTTTTTTGTAAAAAAGATGCCAATAGGCTTGTCAGACTAATAATAGCACTGAGGTCACGTGCCTGCAGTGTGAAATAGTTGCTGTACGCTGTACTGTCACGTACAACACAAAGCTGTTGTCAGATATGTGTATAACATTTGTGATCATTTCATTGTGAAACTATATACAGATATTGGTAGAGCTTCCTTTTAGTCTTTTACTTTACATGACAGCCACTATAATGTACTGTATCTTATGTTTATACACTGTATCTCAAAAAACAACATACTTGACTTACATACTTAACTTCGGCAAATATGAACCAATTTTCAAAAAATTTTCACTGACAGATTCCCAATGGAACTCTATGTAACTGCTACCTGGGTCTTCCACCTCACCTTAACTGTGTTGCTACACTACCTTGTAAAATTCAAAAATCTAAAATAACGGATGAACTTTTTCTCATAGCATCCAAATTAATCGGTTTTACTAGAAACTTTTACAAAACTTGACAACATGCAGATAGATGACAAACATTACAAAAATATCACAGTGATGATTTACCTCATTTTTGTGCAATATATGAAGCACAAAATGCACATAACACCAGAACGTTGGGAATATGATTTGACGACAAACTCCGTGAAGTTTATGCAACAAATGACTTCAACATTTTCAGAAGATGACAGTAGTGTAGCTAATACCTACTGCAGTCCACCTGCCTGATAAATAGTCCCGAAAGTTGAAGATTGTCCTTCTCTGGTACACACACATGGTCACAAACGTTTATGCCATTCATTGCTATGAGCTTCATCAATGACTGTCTGCTGCAGCGTATGTTACACACGAGTCACACACTGCTTCAGTTTGCTGACGTCACGTATCCTCCTCTAAGCACTGCTGCATTGTTTTCCAGATTTTACAGTCATAGGTTTCAGAATTGAGCCACTTAGGCGGCCTCGTATCTTGCAAGATGAATTCTGAGGTGTCCAATGCAATATGCGATTGAAATCAGCAGCAATTGTAATTTCCAAGTTTCACAAGATAATGTAAGGTAGAATTAAGATGACAAACACTACAATGCATATATGGTTGCATAAATTTACCTAAGGTGTGGTGGATGATATGATATTTGTGTACAAAATTTCTCAGGAATCTGACAATGAAAGTATATAGTAAATCGGTCTACATTTGCCGAAGTTATGATCAAAAGTTGAGTGTATTGTTTTTTGAGACACACTGTACATTAGCTACTGTAAACAGCTGAGTGTGCCATTTATGCAGTCATGAATTTCTATTTGTTATTATGGTGTTGAAGACTTGAAGTTTACTATTGCATAACTGTGTTAATTGCATTTTTCTTTATTTTGTCATGTTGTAGAATTATACTATAGTTCAGCTCAATATTATTCAGAACAAAATGAATACAGTATATTTTGTATATAACTTATGTGAATTGGGCTATCTTGCCACATTAAATGCACTTTTGTGGCTTTATGATGATAAAATTCGTACAGAACAGATGCATCATGCTGACTTCAATCATGGATCAAGTTATGCAATTAAGTGCACACGACGATTCATAGTATTATAGTAACAACATGTGTAATGAGTTAATGTAACTTTTAGAACTTAATAGTAAGTTTTGCAACAGCATACGGACAGCTTACAGTACAAATAGAGAAAGTTATTTCTGTGGTGAAACCTATCTCATTCAGGTCCCCTAATAAACAGTGAACAAACTGTTCATTATATGTGGAACTGTCCGAAAAGTCTTCGTCATCCTTTTGTATGTCAGCCAACTCGCGGACACACTTGTGTTCCATCAAACTTGTATCTGCAAAGTTTCGCTGACAATTAAGACTGACAAGGATGTTTACAACGCCACTGTAAGAAGGATCAAGCGCCGCTCTTTCTATTGCAAGCTTTATCACACGCTGCTTGATTTCACTGTAATGCCTGAAGCGGTTACAGTTAAGCTCTTTGACCATCATCTTCGCGACTGGTGGCACTAACAGTAGTCGTTCTCGCAGAGGTTCGATAGAAAAGTAGGACGCCATCTTGTACATGTCAAGGGCTAAGTCCTCTGGTGGTATGGCTTCCGTGCGTAAGTATTCCAAAATGTATCGAAACAGTGTTGGATCAGCGTCGATGAACGGATGTTCCTCCTTGTCTCTAAGTATCTGATGTCGACCACTGAACATAGATCCGAGAAGAGAATCCGGAAAACGTCGCAGCGTAGAGAGTGCAGTTGTAAACAGTGTGCCACCGACGTTCACAGTGACCACTGGGGCAAAATGAGCACCAACTCCCTGAATTCACACAACATAGAAGTCTTAGTAGCACACGGATATCACAAAGTTTATACTGCACTACTGATAATGATACTACTGTCAATTGATCAATACATCTCAACATTTTACAGTGTTTTTAATACACAGAATTTGAACACAAGTGTAGCTGTCTCTGATGGTTGCATATATGTGCATGTGTGATCCATAATATACTATGTACTGACACATTTTCGGATTTTCCCTTTTATTCTAATCCCAGCCGGTTTATTCTAACTATAACCACCATAACTTTGATGCATTTATAAGCAGTGGAAGAGAAAAATGTGGGATGGAACAAGCAGGGCTGCAAGAAAAACACGGAAGAGCAGAATCATGTCAATAGAAGAAAACAGATTAAATCGTTGTCAAATCAAAATTAATATATTGTTGAATAGAATTAATTACTGCACCATATATACTTTAAACAGTGATACAGAACAGTCATATTGCCCTAACGAAACAAACCTTTTTAGTTTTACCTTCAGCATCAAAATGCAATGAAACATTTTTTTAAAAAGTAAAATTTGAACTAAATCGCAGGCCAATGAAAATCAGCCGAGTCTTTGGCACTGAACTGGCGTTCAGTGCATTATTTAATCGCAGAGCCAAGTTAGTGTCATTCAAACTGTACAAGCCATCATGCTGCTACGCCAAAATTTAAATAGTTCACGTGACCTGACCACGCCCTGTTCATGGATGGTTTGTCATCCACAAGCTAGCACATGCTACAATCAACCTATCTAACAAATTTGAAGTCTCTAACTCAAACCACTAAGGAGATATGAACGGCAATACAATATATCGAAAATGGCATGGTTTGGGGTAGTTAGGGGTCACTCATTGTTAATGGAAATAACGCCATTCGATACAGCACATACGAGATCCTATTAGCATTCCATAGTAACTATGTCCCTATCTTAAACCATTTATGAGATATAACGAGATATTGGTCGTAAATCATCCATTTTAACCTACCCAACCTCTATTTGGCGCCTCTGTTGAGGGTGACTCTGTTCGAATTTCGCCAAGATCATTGGCATCAGAAAACTAGAATCCCTGGGCTATTATGCGGCACTGTTTGCGTGATCCTATGTTTGGCCGTTTTTGCAGTGCCGGCTTGTGACGAATGGACAGATAGGTGAACAGATGGATGCAGGGCGACAGCATATACCACTCTAGCATAGCTTTGCGTGGTAAAAACCATTAACTACTGCCGACCGTGGGCAATTTATTAACTACGCAATGTGAGTGACTGACAGTTTTCACCCGCCATCAGATCACCACCAACGATCATCGCCTGCCTGGCTTGAAGACTAGCATGGTTGTATATGAGTGGAATATTCCATCAGAGAAAATTCACTGTCAGAGTAAAAAGAAAATTAGATCGTCGACTAAGTGACATCGCAGATACATAAGTTTCTGCTTTCAGCTAGTATGTAGATTACTGGGCGCACGCTATACGGACATACTGTATCGTTTACGGTTAGTAGGGTTCAGTAATGTTAGTAAGGTAAGTATGGCTAGGATTAGGGTCAGGTTTTAGGGTTAGTGATGTGCTGGCGTATTCAAGTTCAAGTTCACTACCTCTACAAATTCGCTTCCCGATTGTATTATATCGTTGTTGTCAACAATACAGTATGCCATAGGAGTGTAAATCTTAAATTATTACATATCAGTTTGCCATAAAAATTACTGTACATCCACAACAAAAATTATTACGAACGATCCAAACTTTTACATCAACCATCCGTTTTTGTTTGTTTACAAACAACCGAAAATATCTAATGAGTTCAACTAAAGCAGGGTAATGACGTAAGTAAGTAAGTAAGTAAATAAGCGAGTTATTTATTATTGTGCCTGCGCCTGACAAACAGACACGTCAATAACAGACAATAAACATAGCATACTACAGAAACATTATTACATGCAACAGAATGAAGACTATATGCCTATGCACATTCAAAGACAGATCTCACAATATAACTACACTTGGTTTTGTGATATTTGTTAGCTTACCGGTTGAGCAGGAAACTGGCTTGGCATTTGTAGTTAACTAAACAACCAAGGTCCAAAGAAAAACTCATCTTTCTTGATGTTCCACTTTTCTAGTCGCTCTCTCCACTGGCTTAGAATCACTGAACTCATCGAATGCAAGCTCCTCTAACTCCATACCTTCATAACATCTCGGTTCAACGTCCTCGCAATACTCATTCTTCATCCATCGCTACTCTTGCTCGGCCATCGACATCATTCTGTTTAAAAACGGGACGTAACACGACTGTCCCGCCGTGTAGTGTCGGCTGCGCACGACCGCCAACGCGCCCGGCCGTCAGTGCGCCGACTGTCCACGCGGCTGGCCGGCCATACTGCCGACAGCGTTACAAACAACAACGACAGACGTTAGCCAGCAACACAATACTGGCCCATTAAGCAGAGCAGTAATAACTAATCGCTCCTTTCATTATGCTGCACCTTGTCTCTGGAATCAACTCCCTTCATCTCTTCGTCAACCTTATTCTTGTAGGCCTAGCAGTTCCTCTATTCCCGACTCACCTATTCCTTCACCCTTCACTTCTTCCTTTTTCGATTCACCACTGTGCTCATCCATAACTCCCTCTCTGTCACTTCCGGCTTAAAACCTACCCGTTTCTCAAATCATACTCCCCGTAGTTTCACTTCTTCCTCCCGGTCTGCCTTCACGGACTATTGCCCGTAGGCCTACTGTTTCTTCTGAGTTATTATTCGGCTCGAAGCTAGGCTTTGACGAAATATTGGATTCACTTCACGGGGCGATTTGGCGGTGTTCACGCGTTCGCCTATAACTCAGCCAAAAGTGAAGATGAAATCTGGAGCACTGTGAGTACATTGTTAGGGGGTGGCCTAGCAGATTTTGGGCGCGATCCGCGCCGTAGGCCTAGCGACAGTTTCAGAGGCAGGCGAAATTTTTTGGTCAGATAAATAACGCACAATTTCACCGATTTCCTGTCGACTAAATTTCACGAAATTTGGACACAACGTCGATCGGTGTCGCGATGAAAACTTTGGGAACAGAATTTTGGAAATTTTACCGTATGGGGTCGTTTAAAAAACCGCACGCTTTGCGACTTCAGGCCGCCATAAGTACGCAATGATTACAGATCTCCAGTAATTCACTACCAAATGATTACTCTACGGGATGTCTAGTTTCCATTTTTACCATTAAAATCACTTCAAAATCATTCCCCTCGGCTGTACGCTCTGTACAAGAAACCTACCCAAATTTTCGGCAACGTCCGACGTCCGATATTGGGTAAACCAAGTACGCCGTTGAGCGGCTTGGCTGACCGACATGGAAGAAAAGCGAGTTTAATCCACTAAATAATTTAAAATACACGAATAATCTTCAAGAACTTCAGGAGCCACCGGCCCACCCAGTTCAGCTAGTGCAAAAATTGCCGGTAAGCCTACATCGGTTGTCGGTGTATGTAAGAGTAATAAAACGAACCAAAACGTGACTGCAACTATTTCATCCGTAAAATAAAACTCACTTAACTTCAGTCAATGGCGTATCCATGGCGGGGCACTCGGCCTACATCTCAGTGGCAATTAGGCCATTCGCCCAACAAGGGACATCCGCGCATCAATAACACTGGGGACATTGCCCTCCCCTCGTCTTCCCCACTTACTCGCTCCTTCCGCCCCCTTTAAATCCAGTATAGCTTTGGGGGAGCGGGGGAGCGCTGTAAGCTCCCCCAGAGTATCCGGGCGGAAGGCCAGCGATATATTAACCTCAACCCTGGCCGCTTTTTGTTCAGCAGCCACCCGAAAAGGGAAAGGGGTCGAAAGGCTCATTTATTACGCTATCGACAGGGAGAGAAAACTATCACACCAAAACAAAACTAAATCTAATACGACAAAAACAAGCATGCAACTAACTATAAAATACATATAGGCCCTAACACAAAATCAACTAACAAAAAATACTAAAGCCAGGTTTAGTCACTTCTTACGAAATCCGGCCTGGAAACAAGAGTGAGACTATTCTGGTAGAATGGGAAGAGATGGAAAAGCAAAAAAATAGATGAAGCGAGTAAGAAATGGCAAAAGGGAAAACTAGAAGATACTAAAAGATATAGCAGAAGGTGGGAAAGTAAAGGGATAAGGAGGGTGATTGCCCCGGGCGCACAAAGGGTGTATACGGGCAAAGTTCGGCTGCAAAATGACTTTGACATACTGTTAAACCTATTTATTTA
>Ga0209780_1004237_pt1 | contig 10978 bp, 5 predicted proteins | sample WorMetexBAHAMAS2_FD_187384 | JGI IMG/M metagenome (GOLD analysis project Ga0209780, IMG submission 187384) | Marine gutless worms symbiont microbial communities from Max Planck institute for Marine Microbiology, Germany - Inanidrilus exumae... | ecosystem: Host-associated > Annelida > Digestive...
ATATAAAGGAATAACTTAGTAAGTTATAAGATTGTATTAGTAAATTACATGTAAAAAATCTATAAAATCTTACCTTTATAATTTAGGATAAACTTCAGATAAACTTAGGAAAAAGTTATGATAAACTTTGGATTTTTCCTAAGATTTTTTGTAAATCGGGCCCCTGGACAATTACAATTGCTGCCGATTTCAATGGCATATTGCATGTGAGACCTCAGAATTCATCTTGCAGGATATGAGGGCGGCTTAATAGCTCAGATCTGAATCCTGCGACTATAAAATATGAAAAACAATGCAGCAGTGCTCAGAAGAGGATCCGTGATGTCAGAGAACTAAAGAAGTGGACGATTGACGTGTAACATGCGCTGCAGCCTGCAGCAGACAGTCATTGATAAAGCTCGCACCAGTAAATGGCGTAAATGTCTGCGAGCTTGTGTTTGTACCACAGATGGACGTTGTCAGCACTTGCTTTAACGTTCGGACTATTTATCAGGTAGGTGGACTGCAGTAGGTATTAGTTACAAAGACCACTGTCACCTTCTGACAACGGTGAAGTCATTTGTTGCATAAACTTCACGGAGTTTGTCGTCAAATCACATTCCCATCATTCTTGCGTTACCTGCATTCTGTGCTTCATATAGGCCTATTGCATAACAATTAAGTATATCATAACTGATTTTTCTGTAGCGTTTTTCACCGAAATGTTATTAATTTCCATTATGTTTCAAGTAAAATCGAGTAATTTTGATGGTATGAGTAAAAGTTCAACTTCAGCCAGCCGTTATTTAACTTATTTTAAATTTTTGACTTTTGCAACACAGTTAAGGTGAGGTGGAAGACCCCGGACAGCTGCAGACAGAGATTCGCCACAAAACTGACAGTGAAAGAATTTTGTGAATCGATATACATTTGCCGAAGTTATGATTAAACGCCATGTGTATTGTTTTTTGACTCACAATGTTCAATGCGCATCTCTACGTCCGCGCAGACAGTGATTAACACCATAAACGTTTGCATGTAACAGCTGGCCTAAGCAGGAGCTATTTTTGGCGAGGCCACTTTACGAATCAAGGTCAAGGTCAAGGTCATTTTATTACGCTAGTTACGTCTAGCGGTAAGCGTAATGTAACGGTTTGGTGTAAGTCCGTCCGTCTGTCTGTCTGTCTGTCCGTTTGTCTATCCCGTTTTTCCTAACTTTAATGGGACGCGCGGCGCAAACTCAACGCGACTCAGTAGGGGGCAGCACGCGACGCGGGCAGCGTACATTTCTATTCGAGTATTACGCGGACGGACATACTTGCATAGCTTGTTACAGTTGCGGAACGAAATATCGTATATAATAAGAAATGTCTAATGGCAATGACCGCAGAGTTGACAGAGTTAGTTCACTGACCCGAATCAAACGATTTCTCACCGTCGTCTGCAACGATTTTTTTACCAAATTGATTAAAAGTAGTTTCTAGCTGCTTACTGCAATATAAACCCGTCTGTGTAACAAATTTTGATAAATCGTTCGTTTAACTAATATGACGTCATCACTTGCAATAGTAAACAAATCACTTTCTTGCGCTTTTTCTAAAATTTCCTAATTCTTTAATGTTCCTTAATAACCAAATAGATTTGCTTATATTAAAGACATACTATGGGCAATTTACTTTAAACACCAAACAATCATTGCGTATCATCTTTAACAACAGCTCAACCCTACACAGTACGTAAGTAAGTAAGAAAGTAGTTTCTTTATTTAGGTCTGGCAAACGCAAACCATAACATCAACAAGCATACAAATACAATGGAACATAAGATGGAAAGTTCTCAACGAATGCATGAAATGGTGAAATAAAATACATTAACACAATACAAACACCTAGTATATATGCATAAATAGCATCCTATGCAGAAAATTCTTGCTGATCAAATTGTTGTCTTCTGAGGGAAGAGTAACGTCGCGTTATATATGGCTGCTTACTCGTTGTGGAAGCGGAAAATATCTGGAAACGTGCTGAAGATGGCGTCACGCTGGCCCGACAGCGGCTCGGGGAGTTGTCCGACGTCGAAGGCGTTGTAATACGTGTCCATGACCGACGTCAGGTCGTGGACGTATTCGCGCTCCGACTCCCAGAGGTCCTTCAGCGCGTACCTGCGACGTAACGCAACCGTCAGTTCGTACCAATTTTAGGGCTGGTAACAACAGGCAAGATGTGGATATATCGTTTACTGTTCTTCATTGTGTGTGTATGTATGTGTGTGTGTTTGTTTGTTTGTTTGTACGGTTACGGATTTCTCCGCCGAGGATAAAGCTAGCGGCGTAAAATTTTGCACGGTGGTTCATCGGCGTCCAAGGCAGGGAATCTCCCCAGAAGCCCAAAATCGGACGAATAGGCGAGCGTGCGGGCCACGCCCACCCGCATGTAAACATTACCGTAGAGATGCGCCGACTTAAACGTCACGCTAGAGATGCGCCGAGAGCGGGGTCAGGAAAGCCGTATCTCTGAAAATTGTTTAAACATTTAGCCAGAAATGACGCACTTCGATGCATTTTCTTGCTTTTTAAAGAGTGTCCGGGCCTAACATTTTAGGGAGAAATTACGACGCTTTGGGTGGGGGAGAAATTCTCCTTCTAAGCGGCAACACCGCCTGCTGCTTACCTTCTCTTCATCACCGCTTCTTGCTGTTTGTTGCTGATCTTGATGATGTCTTCGCGGAACACTTCCTGCGTCGTCCGAGTGTCCAGCTTCTCGTCCGACTTGGCGACCAGGTAGCTCGGCGGAACCCATCCTTGACGGTCCGGGTGGTCCAGCATCCGGCACAGCCACCTGTCCGGGTTCCTGCTGTCCAGGATCTCCACCACGTCACCCTCGTCCAGCGGCAGGCCGTCGTCCTCTGTCGGCGCGTACTTGGCGATGGCGACGAATAACGGAAACTCCTTCACACGAACGATCTGTCAGTTTAACATCAAACGCTATGTACAGTGCTAGAGCTAGATGGAACTGGGTAGACTTGTTACACCTGGCACACAGGTAAAGGCGTAGATCTGTATAGCGATTAATTGTGAATGACACTCATCTCTAAAGCGCTCAGGATGGCACTAAGAATCACGCAGTTTTACCTGCCAGCCACATGTTTATTCACGAGCCATCCTGCATTTAATCCCAGCCGCAGAGCACCGCACTTTGGCCGGTACTCATTTCCTGTCCCACAGAGGGTAAAAGGCTAAGTTGGCCTGGGTGGCTAGAGGTGGTATGCCTGCATTAAGACAGTCGCCCATCCCAAATCACAATATCAACCGACCAATAGTGCAGCGGCCAGGGATCGAACTTGCGAGTGTCGGACATTTCCCCCTGGAAATTTCCCCTGCCGGGCATTTTTTCCCTAACCCAAAATATAAATGCAGGTTTGGGTTAGGGAAGAAATGTCCTCCATGTCGGCGGCATCGCAATGCCGGGTGAGCTGATTATTCTGCCGGAGCCAAAATAACGCGAACATGACCATCAACTGTGTAGACTAGTCAAATGCAAAAACAAAAGTAGTCAGAGTAGCACTAGTTGATAACTCCAGGAGATGACCTACTTCAGTTGTCTTCTCGATAATTTCTTCCTCCTCAGAAGACAACGGTTCCGGCTGTTCCGCTTGGTCTTCACCGACCAGCAACTCGGCCGGCACGTAGCACTCCTGCGTGTAGAACAACGCTTCGTTGACAGTGAACAATTAACAGAGAACACTTAACAGAATCATTACTAGCAGAAGCACCGAGTAAATGGTACGGTATATTTCTGTATTTATTGTATTTATTCTTTTCTTGTTTGCTGCCAATTAACTTCGTGAATGAAGTTGAAAAAAATACTCACGCTGACGGCAGTCGGTGGAGGGGGAGGTAAGGTTTACACCGGCGTTTGTCTGTGAGTCTGTCTGTCTGTTTATGCGTATGATATCTCAAAAACCGCTGCAATTGCTAGGATCACCGAACTTGACGGAAAAATATTCCACCAGGAGTCCCGAAAAATCACTTATTTTGAGGTCAAAAGGTCAAAGGTCAAGTGCACGAGGTGCAAAAACAGTGCCGGTGGTTTTTGCACTCTTGTGAGTGCGAGCTTCTTTAAGTTGTGTTAAGATTTTACGTCCCATTCGCCAAAGATTGGTCATTTCAGGGAAACAGCAATGGCCGGGATTCCGCTACACTCCACGGACCCTCGAACGTCCCAGACATTTGCTATGCTTGCCGTTTATCCCACACTCTCGCCCTGGCTCACTTCTCACCGAGCTAGACTGACTGCTAGTGTGTGCTAGTGTGTGCGTGACGTGTAGGGTAGAGGAGGGCTATGTCGGAAGTGAACAGTTTGTCGGGTTTTTCTATAGCACTCCCCCTCTAGACGTGGCCTACCGTCTGGCTAGCCCTGAATGGTGCCGTTATTGACACCAGTCCGTGGCAAGCCACGCCTATTAGCTTCAGCCTACGCCGGCGCGGCTGACAACATTGACGCTGCTAATCAAGGTGTTAGCAACGGTCACAGATTATTGAGGACACCGTCGAACCCTCTTTGTCCTGCACGGTATTATCTTCCTGTTCAGCACGTGCATCGGAATTATTTGAAATAATTCTTTAGTGGAGAGCGAACGAACCCAGACCGAGTTTTGAACCCCGGCACCTAGGTGTGTCACGCTCCACTGCCCACGGCGCTCGAGCGCTTGACCACTGGGCTACATGGGGGCAGGTTAGATGCACCAGTATCAAACAAACAATTACGTTTTAGGCAAACGTCTGAAACAGTCTGCACTGATCGTTGGGTCAGTCTCTCTTGGAGTTTATCCGAGACCCTGGGTCCCGGATAAACTCCAGGAGACAGTTTCAGACCGCGGGGCCAGCGACTGAAAAAGCCTGACAGCCGTAGAAACGTGCAGCTTATCTTCAAAGATTCTCTTCTGGTGCAAAAGGATGAAGCAGACTAAGGGAGAAGTGTCGAATCAAGGTTCAGTTGGAAAACAGCCGTTGTGGTGACGGTGTGCTGGTTGTAGGGGTGTTATCAACATCAATCAATCAATCAATCAATCAATCAATTTATTTGTCCAGAAAGTGTTCTCTGTGTTCTCAGTGTCGTTCGACATATTTGTGCATTTTTACGAGGTTGTTAGCGACAGATGAATAGTGGTTATTAGCACGATATTAAAGAAAACTAGAGATCAGATACAAACCCCAAACCACAAAATACTAATGGTGACCGAAGTACAGAACACGAAGGTTGAGTACCAGCGGTTAACGCAGGGGTAATGCAAGAGAACGTAGCTCCAGAGTACTCACAAGACTAGCGTCAGCAGGGCCGGACGTCAATGCATAAAGCCCGGTCCACACCAGCAACAATGTCGACGCAACATTCGGCTGTGTTGCCAAAGTCGAATGTTGCTTCGACATTGTTGCAACAATGTTGTCGGTTTGTGTTCAGTTTGTTTCGACTTTGTCGAAAGGACGAAATTTCGTTCGACGTCGTTACCGAAACAAACAACATTGTTGCCAAAAATGGCAACAATGTCGAAGCAACATTCGACTTTGTCGAAAGAATCGTTCGACTTGTAGCGTTCGACAATGTTGCTTCGACATTGTTGCTGGTGTGGACGGGGCTTAAGGGTGACGGTTGCCACGGCCCCCGAGTTACCTTTTGGCCCCACCCCACATTTTTACAGTAGTTTCTGAGCACCCTATACATCGTGTAGCCGACGACGAGTACCTTGTGTTGTTCGACGCAGTGTCGAACCAGCCACATCGGATCAGGGCGAGTGTCCAGCACGTCGACCAAGTCGGCCTTCTCCAGCGAGACCTGGGTGTCGATACACGTGTAGTGTTCTCGTAGTCGACATCGCTTGTACGGCTTCATCTCCTCCGTCTCCACCGCCTCCCGCCCTTCTTCCACTCTCTCTTCCACTCTCTCTTCCACCCTCTCTGTAATTCAACACACAACGGCCACGTTTGGACGACGTCGACGCTCGCAATATTCTGCACAATCCGCGGCCTACACACTTTTCTGCGGAGTAAATCCGGCTGGAATTCCGAGGGACACAGGGTCGGATCCAGAAGACTTGGTTGGGGTGAAGTATGGAGTGTGGGGAGGGGATAACTGTCCCCACGAGAGGAAGAGTCTGGGATTGGCGCTCTACCGCATAGTACAGACAAAAGATGATCAATCTACAGGCAAGGCCCACCTGTGACAATGACGTTGACGGTGCAGCAGGCATCGCCGGCGACGTTGCTAGCCGTACAGGTATATTCACCGGCTGCCTCAGCACCACAGTCGCTCAGCTCAATGAAGATCTCGTCTCCATCGGCGCCAATCTTCACCTTGTCGTCCGTCTTGAGAGGCTTGCCGTCTTTGAACCACGACACGCTTACGTCAGTGCCTGCACGTCGTCAGTGACAACTAAGTAAGTAAGTAAGTAAGTAAGTAAAGTAAGTTAATTTTGATAACCGCAAAATAACATATTTCTTTTCGTTTGTTTTTCGTCCACTGTCTGTTCTGATTCGATGCATTAAATACAGTATGGCTAGTTTAATATAACAAACATTTTACGGCCATTAGGCAGGCCAGCCTGTGTTAGCCGGCGTTCCAGTTAAGAACGTGAGGATTTTGTTGGAGCAGTCTTAGGGCCGGTTTTTCCACCGAAAATTAATCTCCCATTAACGGAAATGAGAGATTAACTCCCATTAATTAATGGGAGTTAATATATGTTAATATATGTTAACTCCCATTAATTAATGGGAGTTAATCTCCCATTGACGTTAATGGGGAATTAATTCGAGGTGGAAAACTGGCCCTTACTGTCCACTTGTCGTTGTTGATGGCTACCAGTGAATTCAAATTAGGTAAGCTTGGATAGAATACGCTACAGTTCTCCTCTACGCTGTTATAATATGCTGTCTTTGTACACTTACCATTTATGTATTTTTGCGTCAGCTTAGATCAGTTTATTCCTGTGTTGCTTGCTTTTGTTGTGTTGGGTTTAGTTTTTTCGGCACCAAGCCAAGAGATTGGCTGGGCAGAGTGTCTCCGAAATGATCTATTCCGTGTTGAGTGGTACGTAAAACCTCAACTCAATCAATTAATCCTTGTCGTCTCCTTACTTACTCAGATCCATCAGCACAGACCAGCTTACTGTTCCAGCAGTCAAACTGTCTAAATACAGCGTGCGATGTTTTAGTAAGTAAGTAAGTAAGAAAGGACATTTCTAGCGGCGCCCTTAACGTCTAGCCACAGGGCGCCGATAGTGTATATGACCTAACTGTCTTTAATAGTCTGCTAGACCAGCTTAGACAGCCTATACTGATCGTTGACGCATTTAAGCGTTATCTTAAAAGTTACCTATCTGCACTTGTACTGCGACGCGATAGTGCATTAGAGACTTCGTGACTGTTCGCGCTCTAGAAATTTTTATTGTCATTATTAATTCTATTGCTATTGTTAAATATTTAACAGTGAGTTGCGACAACATTAACGTAACGTACAACGCCAAATCGAGACCATAAATTACCGGTCAGAGCGGCGCAGAGTTTTGTGTTGTCGCCCTTGACAACGGTGACCGGGGCGAGACGTTGAGTGAACTGCGGAGGTATCATCTGAGCGTCTGTGACGCTACAAACACAAGGCGACGACGATCAAATACTGCAGACCTCGCACACACACAGCCTACTGTGGTGTGGTGCTCAGACGAGCCTTTGACCACCGTCGAAACACGTGCCACTGTACTCTCGCCCGTAACTTCGACAGAGTGATAAACGTGGTCAAAGAATTCTGCCGAAAGTCCGCATCGCCATCTTGTCACCCCTCGCGGCAACAAATGGATTCGTCCTCGCACTAATCTTCATTTCGGCTCACGCTCGTTTCATATTGCAGCTTTTTTATTCTCTCCCTTCTACTCTTCGTTCGTCTCAAACCTTAAACACCTTCTGAAAACATCTTAAAACCCATCTTTTCCAGTCTGTATTTAATAGCCCCTAGTGACTAGTCCAGCTCCTTCGATTCATTCTACTGAATGATTATGGCGCTTAATTAAATGTTATTACTTACTTACTTACTTACTTACCTTCAATCCTATACAATACATGCTTCGTTGGACCCACATGAGTCAACCCCCAAACGGCATCTTAATCGGTTCAGCAGCTTTTTTTGCGTACATCACAGCAAGGAAAGACTCTCAATGCTTTTCAATGGGGTGGACAACCCCCAATAAGTTCCCCTTCCCTTGAGGGATCTGCCCAACAGACAGACAAACAGACAGACAGATCATGCTACGTGCGATATCTGCAGCAACAGGCCACATCTATGCAATGCGTGCCATGCGGCCTAATAGTAAAAAGCACATATTTCTATCCTGCCGTAAAGTTGTAATTTCAGAGAAGGTGACTGATATTTTGTGGGTTTCAAAACTGCAAAAACAATCGAAAAATACTGACGCAATACTATACTGAAGACTACTGGCTTTCCTTGTGGGATATTGGTATGCCGTCAATAAAGTTTGTATGGCAATGGCCTACAATACCTGCTCAGTGTCGTCCCGCGCCTCTGCCAAACTGAACTGAACACTAACGTCCGGCAGAATCAGGCTCAGTCAGTGGCATTTCTACAGGGGGGGAGTATGGGGCACCAAGACCCCAGAATTTGGGCTTGCCCCCAGGTTGCCCCGACTTTTCGAACACTCAGCCTATAACGTGCCATATACTACGGGGGTAGTTGCTCCACAAATCGTGTAAATTAACTACTGCAAAACTGCTCCTTATATACATCTTGCGTCTTTGCTCCCCATGTTTATGTTGGTCCCAACTAGCCACCCAGTGGCGTAATTTCGGTCTGAAAAGTGGGGGACCAAGCTCGAGGTGTACTTATAAAGTGGGAGGTCCGTCCCCCACTCGAAAAAGTGGAGGTCCGGACCCTGTTCCCCCTGAAATTACGAGTGCTAGAAACGCCACTGGACCCAGTTAACGTTAACGTTCGAGGTGTACTTATAAAGTGGGAGGTCCGTCCCCCTACTCCAAAAAGTGGGGGTCCGGACCCCGTGCCCCCTGAAACTACGCCTATGTCCCTTACTTTTGAGTGCTAGAAACGCCACTGGACCACGTTCGTTAACTCAGCGGCGTCGTCATGAAAACGGCAGCAGCCAATAGTAGTGTTGGAAACTGGGTCAGTTAACCGAGGGTTAACTTTAGTGAGTTCAGTGCAATACGCACTCGAGTCCTGCCGGTATCACGTCGATCGTGACGGCGTGGTGTACTTTGCCGCGCTCGTTGATGGCCGTGATCGTGTACTCGCCAGCATCAGCAGCCGTCGTCTCGGCCACCTGCAGGAGCACCTGTCTGTCCACGTAACTCAGCGTCACGCGACCGCCGTCTGCCTGTACAGGTGTGCCGTCCTTGCACACCGTCACCTCCGGCTCCGGCACACCTGCACACACCCGATGTCATCAGTACTTCACGGGACAGTGTGCGAGTTGTAGACAAAAAGCAAGGGGGTCAAGAGAGTTTTGCTGTCTAAGGTCCGCGTGGCACTGTGGTAGAACGTCGGTCTTTGGCCGGCGAACTTTCCCTGTCCTGCGCTCGACCTGTAGCTGATGGATGACCACTTATCCACTATAGGTCAACCAACCAGGCCAACTCAACGTTTCATCCCTTCGGGGTCGATAGATGAGTAGTAAGCTGCAATTAGATGTCTCTTACCTCAGTTAGGGGTGGCGTCATCTGGTGAACGCTTACGAAAGAAAGGCAGGCATGGTGTATTTACAGGTAAAACTGTGTGATCCATACCTGAGCGCTTTGAGATATACACTGTAAATAAATACGCTTCCTTTCCTTACCCGAAGGGCCGAAGATTGAAGCACGAAGGGTCGATACCGGGGTAGGGTTCTCGGGAGGGGGCAACTAGCCCGTCTCCACCAACGAAAGAATCTGGGGGAGCGTTGCAAGTTCTCGCAGCGGGGTCCGGGGCGGAGCCCAGGCCACTCAACGATCTTCCTGTATTTTGAAGTCATAGGTCAACAATGAATGTAACATGCACGCAATAAGTCGACAACTTGCCAGAAACTTTACACGACAGAACCAACGTCTCTGCCTCCTTGAGAGCCTGTGCTCTGGGAAATTCCTCCAGTCGCGGAGGCACCTTTTCCACGACAGCCTTCTCCTCAATCACCGCCTCTACTCTTTCCACCACTTCCTCGGTGACAAGTTCTTCGGTTACAGCGGCTGTCTTGACGTCAACGTTCACCGACGAACTGACGCTGCCGAGCTGCGCGTCACACAAACACAATTCACTTTTCATTCACGTCGTCGTCAAATGTTATTATAACAAGAGCTTCGGCTAACGCAGAGGGACCGCGTGACGCTCTGTGTCGGTTGGCATCTTGTCAATAATTGTTGAAAACTGCACGAAGAAGCGCATTTGAATAGTCACCCAAAGTATTCCGACTGGCGCATTTCCTTTTATAGGTATGTCATAACAACGGCTGTATCTTCCACCGTTTCCGAGATAGCAGTCGTAAAACAATCATTACAGTTATATAAACGAGTTACGCATTCAGTCTTTTCGCGTTATCTGTTTAGCGTAAGGAAAGGCAAACAATTTGTAAAGTACTATTTATGATTTTGTTGAAAGTCTTTGGCAACCATTGACAAAGTTCAGTGGTGTTTCCAGTCAGTGCTTCGTGCTTCCTATTTGAGACTGGCGCTCGGAAGTGAGGAAGGACATCCGGTCCACAAAGAATACCTGCCACTTAATCATGGGCGCAAATCACAGGGGGCATGGGGACAAGTCCCCAGAATTTGGAGTGGGGGACGCTAATGCAAATTTTCTTCCAGATTTTGTCCCCCCACATGTTGTCATGTTTTAAAATTGAAGCACGAGGTTGCTTGCATTACAAACATTACAATGCAGTAAAAGGCTTAGGCTACCAACGCCATCACTCTGACACACAATTCATTGCATCTCAACAGTACCTCGTCTACAAA
>Ga0209780_1004238_pt1 | contig 10977 bp, 5 predicted proteins | sample WorMetexBAHAMAS2_FD_187384 | JGI IMG/M metagenome (GOLD analysis project Ga0209780, IMG submission 187384) | Marine gutless worms symbiont microbial communities from Max Planck institute for Marine Microbiology, Germany - Inanidrilus exumae... | ecosystem: Host-associated > Annelida > Digestive...
CTTTTTTCTGTCTGTATTTGTTTTCTTTTTACTTGTACTCTGTGTACGATTTTCATAATAAATAAATAAAATAAATAAATAGTCACCTGCGGGCTGACTGCTTGTACACCAGGATCAGCTCCGTGCCCAACGCTCAGTAACAAGTATAGGAAGCCTTTTACTACACGTTGTATATCAACTACCATATCATATTGTAACAGAAGACAGGGAGCTATTAAGAGAGACGTACTCGAGAGGGTCAGCAACAAAGACAGGGTTTGGAGTTCCACTGACAATACTTGAGCGCTGAGCTTGCCTGCACATTCACAACAACATGCGAACTTCACACGCCTGCAATAAACACCAGATGTTGTTAACTGCTTAGTAGTTAAAATGGTAAAGGCTGATATAATATTCGCACAATAAAATTACAATCAGTCAAGCGTGACATACGGTCTGGCAGCTGCCTATTATGTGGTCTCTCTCTAAGACTGTAAATCTGTACAGCAAGTGGTGGTAAGAGTGCCTGTAGGATATGATGAGGAAAGGCTAATATTTTCTTGAACAGCTCGAGGTTAAAACTGTGCGGAAATATGCCAAATCTGGAACACGAAAACCAGTGCAGATACTGCGATAAATAAAAGCCGTAATCTTAAGGTGGCACTGGTGAAACCTCACCCGCGCACTTGGAAGCTGTGACTGCACAAAAAACAATGTGCAATGAGCTGCAGCTTAAACCATGATAACACAGAACATGCAATGCATATAACGTTTGATCACAAGACGTCAGACTGACAACAGATTAAAAGAACCATCGGAATAACTGGAGTTGGCTTTTTTGCAGGCTGGATGCCCTTTCTTTCTACCCAACCTACAGTGTCAAGACATCGAAAGGCAACTCAACTCAGGTGGCGATATCTGACCAGATAAATGAATGAATGGACAAACAGGACAACAGGATAGCCCCCCCCCAAATACATTCGCCAACACTCTCAAGTGGGGAAGGCATAATAATATCTGAGAGTGTGTGAGTGTGCATGCGCGTGTTTGTGAGCTACCTCGGCTTTGGGTGACGACGACGCCACAAGAGAAAGGCAATCAAGCATATCAGAGCTATTAGTAATAATAATCCAATCACCACTCCAGCCACCCAGTCGCGGTTTTCTACAGACAAACATTCATAACCAACAATGAACAAATGCACAAACCATATATTATAATAAGAATGAAAGTGAACTTAATTCTCATCTCACTTTGGTACCAAAAACGTAAAAAGGTGAAGGCTTCCTATACCCGTTACCAAGCACTGGGCCTGGAGCTGTTCCCGGTGTACAGGCAGTCAGCCCACAGGTGACTATAAGTCATCCACCCGGCGGTAGGCTGCCATTACTACCGCACCTTCTCAGCTGCAGAGCATCACTGCCCCTTGACCAGTACCATGTTATACTGCTTGGTGACAAGGTTGTTACACAGCATTTACCCCGAGTAGGATTTGAACCCATGACCTGTTGATCGCAAGTCCAATGCTCTCTACCTGTTGTGCCAACACGCCGCATATCAGTGCCTAACGACTCTCGTTGTATAATATCTTTTCTGTGTCGGTGTGGCTTTGAAATGCTTTTTTTAGGTAAAACACAAAAGAAGCATCTGGGGGACCTTCCACCCACGACACCAGCCCTGCCTCCTCCACCCCACAGTAATCATAACTATGGCAACGTGCGTTTCGGTAATTCTTCCCATTAATCGTCAAATTTAACTGTTCCTCTTTTACTTCAGTTTGCGAGTAATTTCTAAACAGTTACCTAAAATTAAGCTATTTAATAAATAGGAAACTGAATTTGTCAGACTCTGCAGTGTGGAAGTAAATTTAAGTATCTTAGTGATCTGGTCTGGAGGAGCAGTGTAAGCTAACACAGTGGGGTCCGGGGCGAAACCCCGGCCAAAATCGATTTTTGTTTTTTTTAAATCCAGCAGAAAACATCTAGTACAACAGTTTTGGCCATAATGGATGTATAACAGCACTTGACAGCAAAAATTCTGGGCGCCATAGCGTGCCTCTGGGCCCTAAATTCTGAGAAGGCACGAGCCTCCGTGCCTCATAGGCTCCGCCACCTATGAGCTCACTCAACAACAACAACAACAACCGCCACGGCCGCTGCCACATCATCATCATCATCATCATCATCATCATGGTGACAATAAAAGTCTTACCATGCGACTGCGTCACAACAGAGACACTACTCTGAACACTTTCTCCTCCCAAGTTCTGCACCGACATTGACGTTGTGTAGTTGGTACCAGCTGACAGATCACTAATCATAAACGTCATTTCACCGTTGTCACAGGATGTAGCGTTTGACTCAGTGACAGAAGCACAGTCTCTGCTATCACGCGCTGATGATGACGTCGACTGAATATATACACAAACATTGCGCTATCAACAATGATAAGGGTACTGTTTAATCATTGCTAGGATGTAAATTTTTCGCAGTCACCGTAGAATTTGCAAAATTCACACGGATTTCACCTATTTAATAACAGTGTTGACTATAAAATACAGCATGAAAATGATGAAAATGTATGCAATTCTATTTTACACAACTTTATTCACAACATGCAATGTAATGCAAAACTGAATTAAATGTATTATGTACTGACGGAATTGATGCGTCCCACTCACTGACACTTCTGATTTATCACTAGTCAACACCTTTTGGCAAGTTTGTTACTAAAAGCGAAAACGGTGTTTTAGTTTTGCATCTCAAAGATGGATGTGGTTCTTTTGTATTGTTATAATGGTGACTGCAGGTGGCGGCTTGGCGTAGTGGTAACGCGCGTGTCTCGATCAACGAGGTTAACCTACGCTGAGCCCGGTTAGTACTGGGATGAGTGACCGTGTCCGGGTTCGACTCCCGGAGGCAGCACTTAATTTCGCTATGTAACCAGCCACTTAGGTCGACTCAGCCTTCTACCCTCTGTGGAACGGTAAAATGAGTACCAACCTAAGGGCGGTAATGCTCTGCAGCTTGGAAGGTAACTGCAGGCCTGGCGGAAAGTAATGGCAGCCAACCGCTGGGTGGATGACTTATAGTCACCTGTGGGCTGACTGCCTGTACACCGGGATCAGCTCCGGGCCCAACGCTCGGTAACGAGTATGGGAAGCCTTTACCTTTTTAATGTTGACTGCAAATTTCGTGTTTTTTCCTGCTGTGAGTGTACTGCGAAGTTTCATATTTTTGGCCGTGAAAAAATTTACAGCCATAAACATCACATACACACGTACTACCATTCAATGGCCACTAGACAAGTCTCAACCTGTGTTAGCTTGCCTCCCAAGTCAAGAACTGGAGTATTCTGTTGAAGCAAAGTTTTACTGCCTACACGCTCTCGTGGACGGCAACGAGTGCTCTCGGAATCGGGTAAAATGCTATATTTCTCCTACACCGTGTCCGTACCATCGCTCACAGAATCACAAATACCAGACTGTGCATATCTTCCCATCAGACTGGATTTGTAATGAGGTGCCCAGTAGTTCAGAAAAAGTGACAACACAACAGATAAGTAGTCAGTGCCGTGAGGGAGTTACTGACAAAGTTATTGTTATGTAGTTATGTAGGTCTGCTGAATGGCCAGCTGCTGAACCAGCTAAACATAGTGATGCTAATCATGACATCGCCACGTCAGAACAGGTGGCAATGTTTTCACTATAGCTTTATCTGATCCAAAAATCAGCTGCTGCAATCAGCCATGCACAGCAAAGTGAGAAATGTCCTTCTGTCAGCAGCCAGACAGTAGATCAAGAAAGGATGAAACCTCGCTGCAGTGTCTCATCTATAAATGCACTTAATGCACTTCCAGGAGCACAAGAGAAACGAACTCAACATGCAATCAACTAATGCAGGTTCATTTTTGAAAACTGGACACCAGCGAGTGAGCATGCATCCACGAAAAAAGATAAAAAGGCCAAACAAAGACTGTATGCATGTCATCTAATCAGTGAATGACATCAGGTTTGTCCATTTGCTGGTCCAATGGTTTGGCACTCTCTTACGTTAGACCTTAGTTCGTCCCGTGTCATAGACCATCCAGCGGAATCAGTGCCATTCTTAATGACAACTGCATCTTATAAATCCACTTACTTACTTACTTGCTGTAACTACAAGCAGACACAATGCAGACAAGTTACCGGTGGACAGACGATGTAGACGACGTGCTGACATTGTGCACTGCTCGTCTCTGTGATTCGAAGGCTGAAGGCTTTGAGACGACCTCCAGGTGACAACCAGGTAACAGTAAGAGATGATGGATCACTGGAGGCGGCAGTGAAGCCAGTGACAGCACTTGGCACTGCAACACACAAGTTTGAAAATCTCATCCTTGTTTGAATCACAGCAGATTGCTGATTGACTGAGTATTACGTCCCACCTGACACAAAATAGGACATTTCAGAGATGTTCGTCCCAGGCAAACTCTTGGCTTAGTACTGAAAAACTAAATCTAACAAACAAAGGCAAGCATGCTCGGTAACAAAATATACTACAACAGAAAATTAACCAAAAAACTAAAGCCAAATTTGGTAGACTCCTACGACCTACAGCATGGAAATGGAATGGGCCTATTCTGGAAGAAGTAGACAGATAAACGAGTAAGGAAGTATATAAATTTGAGGAAAGTATAAGGAAAAAAGAAGTAAGGAAGAAAGAAAGTAAACAAGTTAAGTAAACAAACAAACAATTTCAATAGTGCCGAAGTCAACAAATGAATCTGGGCACATTACTGCCATAGAGCCCATACAGGGAGCAGAATATTGAGGCAAAAGATGTAGCATCATTTACAGCGTTATGCCACCCTCCAACGCTACTATCCAAGCAGAACATGCGCATAGTATGTAAACATGCAGTGAAGACATGAAGAGTAAACCTACAAGTCCATGACCCTGCAATCACTTTGCCACTCGACGCTGGATGCTGAGAGAACTTTGCAACAGTTTGGACCACGACCGTGACTTTGTAGTAAGTGTTACTGCGGAGACCGTTCAGCTGTACACTCGTCTTCGGCGGACATGGCACTACCTTTTTACTGGACTCAGGTGACGTAGACAGATCGAAGTGCGAACACTGCCCATCGAATGGGTCATGATCATAACCAAGTTTCACCATCAGCGATGAGTCCGACAACGGCAACACGTTGAATGCTGTCGGTCGACGAGGAACTACAACAAACACACAACAACATCAACACCTAAACTAATTACTTTCTTACAACCAGAAACATACTTGTTTATCGACCTTTCGACCTCCAATCTGAGATCTTCATCAGGACTGACTTCTGGTTTCTGATGTCAGTAAGTAACTTGTCCCATACGTGGCTTATTTGGTAGCTCCTGTCATCTCGATTCATGTTCTTGCTCTTCCTGATCCATAATGCCTCCCTTATGATTCTTCCAGTCTTGTCTGACTCTCGATCAATCACCTCGACATTTTTCCAGTCTATTACAAGATTCTCGATGCATATGTGAGCCGTGATTGCGGAATTGTTGCACATAGGCCTACTGGCTTGCTGTTCTTGTCTTTTCTGCTCTGGTGAATGCTCCTGTAACGCTCTCCACTTCCTTACGACGTGCTTTCACTCCTGTGCCAAGTGGTCATCTAGTTTCTTCACACATTCACAATTCCTACATAATATTTTGTATATAACTTCTGATTTTTTCTAATCCCCAATCCTGTATTTTGGATGCACTAAAATATTCCTTAATTCAGTATGAGGCTTCACTGCTGTACAGATGCTGTAGGATTTCAGCATCACAAGCCACAATCACGCTCACCACAACTTTGGCTTGTCTTCCCGTCCGTCCGCCCAACCGCTTGTTCATCTGCCCACCAGTCCGTCCGCCGCCCACGTACCGTAAGCCACGCCCCTGGCCAAACAAAACTTACCTACCAACGGATTATTACATATAGATCAGTCGGTTTCAAATGCCATCTTCACACTTTCTGTGGCTCAGTGGTTACTATAATCAACAGTGTACATACATCATGCATGAATGATTACCATCATGAACTTGGTTCAATTCTGATATGGTGAGGTAACTGTGTTCATCAGTGCTCATGCTGTGAGATGGATAGGCAAAAAGATTTGGTGATGTCCTCTGTAATCTGCGACCATTACCATCTCTAAGGTTGTATCTTACAGTGGATATAAAGGTTTATGGATGATTCCCAGAAAGTCACTTTCCCGGAAAGATGTGTCGCGGAAAGGCACTGTCACAGCCATGGAGTGGTCTGTCATGGCAGTGTTAATCAAGAAAATTCTATACTCAAAGTAGCATCAGAAAAACAAACACTCAACATATGTATTAAATTATTTACTGATTTCTGTAACTTTCATGCAAAAGGGGGCACTTTTGCTCAACACAGAAGTTTTGGTATCAGTTTCGAAATCACCCAAGTCACATTCAGAGTCACACACATGCATGCAGGCACACATTATTTACTGTTTTTGTTTAAATGTCCTTCTTTTCTGCAGTTTTGGCCAACTCCCCTAAAACCGAATAACTCAAGCAAACTGTGCACTTCTTGTCTTCAACCAACTACGTCAAGGTTCTGAGTGACAAGATATTGGTTAAAAATCACTTACTTTACTTACTACCCCATGTCTATTTGGTACCTCATTTGGGGAGACTTCTGGTATGAATTTCGCCAAGATCTTTGGCGCCAGAAAACAAAAAGTCCATGGGATATATATATGGATTTGTTTGCATGATCCTATGTTTAGCCGTTTTGGAAGAACGCTGAATTGAGACCTACAAATGGACGTATGGACGAATGGGCATGCGGCCACAGCATATACTACGCTAGCATAGCGTCGTGTGGCAAAAAATAAAGGAAATTGGGCATTACAATCACTGCCGATATTAACATAACCCCGGTACATAGATAGCAAAATAGTTAGTTAGTTGGAGTTTGACGTCCCTTTTCAGCACAAATATGGCTATATCACTGGCGGCCTTTTTGACTGGGAAGAGATCGATAGGCTACAACAAGGGGAGAGAACTATCACACCGCAAAAAAAACTAAATCAAAGACGACAAAATGAAGCACGCACCTTAACTAAAATATACACATAACATAAAATCGACACAAAAACTACAGCCAGGTTTAGCCATCGGAAGTAAAGGGATAAGGGGGAGGGGATTGCCCTGGGCCCACACGGGGCAGATAGCAAAATAAGTAGAACAGTTGGCCACTTTGGCTGGTTAAATATCAGTACACGTCAGTTTGCTATAACAAAATAAAACAATTTACAACTTTGCACAGGGACCATGGCCTGTGATTCTGCACTGACACCTCTCTATGACAAAGGTCTCTATGGGAGCCGAGGTGGCATCTGCCCTGATTCATTTGTTGATTTTAGCTTTACAGAAATTGTTTGTTTACTTAACCTCCTTTGGTACTTCCTTCGTTCCTTATACTTTCTTCCTTACATATTTACTTCCTACTCATATATTTCTGGACTTATATACCTCTTCCATTTCCAGGCCGGAGGTCGTAGAAGGTGACCAAACCTGGCTTTAATTTTGTGTGTGATAATTTCACATTGTAGTATATTTTGTTACTTTTGTTGTGTTTGATTTAGTTTTTCAGTACTAAGCCAAGAGATCGGCTGTGAAGAACGTCTCCAAAATAAAATATTTTGCATCGAATGGGACGTAAGTTAGTTAGTTAGTTGGAGTTTAACGTCCCTTCTGAGCACAAATGTGGCTATATAAGAGATAAAAGGTCATAGGTGGTGAGCTATCCCTATCCAGTAAAGAAAGGACAACGATCATATATACTATGTATATCTCAAAGCGCTCAGGCATGGATCACACATGGTTAGTTAGCTAGTTATATCAGAGACGAAAGTTCAGGGGTGGAGAGCTACCCAGTGAAGGAAGGCCAGCGATATATATATTAACCCCAACCCTAGCCGTCTTTTTGTTCAGCTGCCGCCCAAAAAGTGAAAGGGATCGAAAGGCTCATTTAAATTATTACACTAGTGTCTACAACAGGGGAGACAACTATCACACCACAAGACAAAACAAAATCAAATACGACAAAAACAAGCATGTATTTTTAACTACAGAATACATATAACACAAAATCAACACACAAAAAACTAAAGCCAGGTTTAGTCGCCTCCTACAACATCTGGCCTGAAAACGTAGTGGGGCTATTCTGGCAGAATGGGAAGAGATGGGAAAGCAAGAAAATAGATGAAGCGAGTAAGTATGGGATAAAGAAAAATGTAAAAAGACACTAAAAGATAGAGTAGAAAATAGGGCAGTGGGGAAGTGTATGGATAAGTGGGGGATTGCCACGAGCCCACACGGGGCCGGGTGGGACACAAAACCTTAACTCAATCAATCACTCAATCAATCTGTATGACAAAGTGTAGTTTGGCGGGACATACCCGTGATAGCATTCTGCTCGACTGACTTGACAGGCTCTGTGGCAGAGTTATTCAGGAATGTATCAACACGCAGCATGTACTGTACACCAGCTGTAAGACCACTGCAGGTAAATTCTGAGACGTTCCCTACACACACAATATGTCATGTGATGCATAAACAGATATCTTCCAACCGAGCCAACTCGCTGACCGCTGCAAGTCACTACAGACAGCAGCAAGTCTGGCGTAAATGCGCCAACCCTTAGCCACTGTTGAGGCCCCCAACTCCATGTCCCATTTTCTCCTTTTTATGGCTGCCAAAGGCAAGGCCATTATATTTTATTGCTGATTTTTTCATTTCGTCAGCATAGATGAAAGACCAGCTATGGGATCTCAACCAAAACTGGCCAGTACGTCAGAAGTGGTGTAAATTTACAAATGTCCTTCACCCCAAAAAATCTGGGGCCCTCCCCCAAATTTAAGGCGCAAAAAAACAAAATTTTTACCAGTTTTTCGCACCTTACGCACTCGAAACGGCATATCTCCAGAATGAAACGTCGCATCAACAAATAAAAATGCTAGTGTCAATCTACAATGTGTCCCCCAAAAAACTAAAAAAGTTGACCTACTTTCCGTGACCTTTGACCCAGAAACGGCTAAGATCCGTTTGCTCATTGTGACCCACCTTTCAGCGGCCATTACGTTGCAACAATCATAGTTTCATGTCTAGTTTCCCCAGATTGCAAGCTCTTCTTACCACAGGGAGCTAGCACAGTGTTGTTTTATTTGTGAAGTGGTCCTCCCTTGTGCTACACTGCCAAGGGGTTCGTGGATTTAGCACTGGAAAGGTTACCAGAACTTGAAGACTCAACAGTGTCCAAGAGTTGACACGTTGTTGTTGTTGTTGTTATTGTGCCCTAATGTAAGAATCCACGTGGTCATTTGCCAGCCCTCGTTATAAATGGGGGAGGCGATAGCATTTGCAAATAGCCAATTTCAAACTTTCATGGGTTCGTGACCTTGACCTTGACCTTGGATCGGGTCATACTGCATACAGTCATGCATCACTCATCAACATCTACCTACACACCAAATTTCATTGAAATCGAACAAACTTTTTGTGGACGAACAGATGGACGGACGTACAGACGGACATTTGAGACCCACTTTATTATGTCGACTTGGAGGAGTCGACCTAAACATTATCTGTGAACTACATGTAGACATATGAAGGCCTTACCATAGACTATGTCGCCACACACAACTGCTGCAGCATGTGATAAAGGAATGCCTGACACACTGAAGCCTTCATAGTAGCCGGCAGGAGGTAGCCATGTAAAAGTCAAGGAGTCTGTCGTACTCTTGGTGACTGTCAGTTTCTCAGCGGCATTCAGTGCTAACAGACATCAACATAAGCAATATCACATCACCACCACCTTCACCATGTTACTGCTATCACCGTATTCTAGTATTACCTACCGTATTTTCTCAACTATTAGCTGCAACTTTTTTATCAAAAAAATATCGGATGCAGCTCCAACAAGGTGTCGCCCTAACGGGGCGGAACACGACTGGCCCGCCATGCAGTGTTGCCGTGGAGCTATAATTAGACTGCAGGCGGCATGACATCATCGCCTGGCCTGTGCGGGTGAAGCCACCTGCAGGCCGGCAGTGGAGTGTTACAGACCACGACAGACGACGCCGACAGACGCTGGCGACCATCGCTAGTCTGACCCCCCTACACTATGTGTAGGCGGGCCAGCAATAATATTGGTTTGTTCAGAGGAAGAACACCCAGGTACAAAAAATCTGCTAAATCTGCTTCAGTTATCCACAGAGAGTCTCATTTGGGGACTTGGCCTGACCTGCAGCCACTTGGAACAGAAGGCCCCATCAAACAACCACCAAACAATAGCAATGAGAAGAAGCCAGCACTCACAAGAGTGCAAAGGCACATGCCGGCAATGTTTTTGTGACTGTAATCTTCGATCTTTTGATCTCAAAATAAATGGGTTTCTAGTAATCATCATTTTTCTGTGTCAAGTTTGGTGATCAGAGCTTCATCAGTTTTTTTAGATATCATGAGAAAAACAAAAAGAAAGATAGACAAACGGGGTAAAAACCCTACTCCAGCAATTGCTGTCGACATAGGTAATAACAATAGCAGTAGTTGTAGTAATCGCTTACATTAATGCACAGCATGAAAGTCAAAATTTTGTTGTTTGCTACTGACTGTCCTTGTGTGACAGATCCCAGGATCAAATCCCACCATAGACAGTCGTGATTATCACAACAGCCACTATTATATACAGCCTTAAGCATCGGCTGCACACCTTTACTGCAGTGCCTAGATCAACTCAGCATTCTACCCTCCACGGTATGACAAAATGCGTGTAAGTTTTCAGACTGTGTAATAACATGTAATCAAAGAATTTTTATGAACGGCTGCATTGCACATCATGACGTTATTCAGGCCTGAATGTTCCCTTCTGCTGTGTGCAGTTACTGACGACTGAATGATACCTTTTGATGCAAACGTCGCAGAACAGTCTGCCAATGCGTCTGAAT
>Ga0209780_1004239_pt1 | contig 10976 bp, 7 predicted proteins | sample WorMetexBAHAMAS2_FD_187384 | JGI IMG/M metagenome (GOLD analysis project Ga0209780, IMG submission 187384) | Marine gutless worms symbiont microbial communities from Max Planck institute for Marine Microbiology, Germany - Inanidrilus exumae... | ecosystem: Host-associated > Annelida > Digestive...
CAAAATGCGAAGCAAAATTTTTCACAATGACATCAGGATCAACACAGTTATCAACTTCCACACACTTGGTTGAACTTTCAAACTTGGAACGCCAGCATTTCCAAAATGCAGCACCATTTTTATTTACAACGCTTCATGTAAGCTATACGAAAATGTGGACTGCTGCTCAGAATCCCTTAGCCTCTTTCTATATTGAATTCTACTCTTTTTATATGAGTGGCACCTATATTAGCTTATGACACGTTTTAATAGGCTAGTAGGTGTCATGCATCGTAGGCAGAGGTAATTTTCTCTTTTCCTGGTTAGGCTACGATATCTTGTTCTGATTTCTTAACGTAATTTAAGTTTTTACCCGATTTAACTAGAAAACCCCACCCGAGGTACAAAGTGATAATGTTTCATTGGTAATGGTCCCTTGGTGCAAAATTGTAAAACAAATGGTCAAAGAAGTTTGATGAAAGGCCATATCGCAAAGGGGCGGATTTTTCACGGGAACAACGTAATGTGACACTGACTAGTCGGCAACATCGCAATGCTGATATACGGCGATTTCTAGATTTTTCAAAATAGCGGCCGTGCGCCATCTAGAAGTGTGAAAAGTTTGAAATTTCAAGTGCGGGTATAGCGTTTACCTTTACCTTGCCAAATTTCGTGTTAAAGCGTTGCTGAGATATGGCCACTTTTCGATATTTTAAGATGGTGGCGGTCAGTCATCTTGGATTTTACTGGCCCGCCTACATATGGTATAAGGGCCAGACTAGTAACGGTCGCTGGAGTCTGTCATCGTCTGTCATCGTCTGTAACACTCCACGGCGGGCCTGCAGGCGGCTTCACCCGCGCGGGCCAGGCGATAACGTCATGCCGCCTCCAGTCTAATTATAGCTCCACGGCTGCACGGCGGGCCAGTAGTGTTACGTTCCGTTAGAGCGACACCTTGTTAACATGTGAAATGTTAAATATCGATACGGTTCAGAGGGACAATATGCAGCACTGTGTCAAATTTGATCTCAGTAGGTGAAACCATTGCTGAGATATGGCCATTGTCCGATTTTTCAAATTGGTGCCATCCGCCATCTTGAATTCGTCATACGCACGTCTGGACCATTCACGAAGAGTATTTTGTGGTCGTTGTCACTTTGCAAAATTTTGTTGGATTCGGTGCAGTAGTTTCGGTAACATGTAAGTTTTAATATTTTGCGCGTCATGCTTCAAAATTGATGTTTTGGGGAATTTCAACCACAATTTGGGAAGCAGTATCAACGCGACCCCAAAAAGGCACTGCCTTGCGCGGAAACACGTCATATGACTTGTAGATCGTTAAAATCCGCTCACGGTGCGGGCTGGACGAAATAAATAGCGAGTCCCGTGTTTTTTCAATGAACCGGAAAACCCTAAAAATCGCCCCTTCTGCTTGGGAAATCTGCAGCCACATCCGTTACGTGGTTTCTTTGGTCCACCCGACTCAGCTATGCAAACGGCATCTCGATCAGTTCAGTCGTGTTTGCAGGGCTGACGAGCGTGACCAACATACATACACAGACAGACCGACAAACAGACCGACCGATCGATTACGCTACTTCGTATGTAGCAGTATATAGGCTGCTATAGAGAACTATTTCTGCGATGCGGTCTTATAAAATACAATTGCAAAATACAAAACGTGTTCAGTGGGCCCGCAGTTTTTCACCAACCCTGTGCGACAGTAGTTTGTCATTCAACAGTTTTAACACTCTTAAGCCCCGTCTACACCAGCAACAACGTCGAAGCAACGCTCGACTTTGTCGAAAGAATCGTTCGACTTGTAGCATTCGACTATGTTGCTTCGACATATTTGCTGGTGTAGACGGGGCTTTAAATATAGAAACTGGACACACATCTCTTCCGGCAACGATGAACATCACTTACCGTATTTCCTCTAATAGAAGCCGGGTCTCAAATACAAGCCGGGTCTCTAATAACAGAAGCCGGGGTCTAAAGGCTAATATCATAGAACTAATTGCACACACACACCCACCCACCAGTAGCACTGTGGTGCATTGCGTCATTCGTGCGTATTGTGAGATTAACAGAACGGCGGTATGGCTTACCGGGTATTTCGCTTTGCAGTAATAAATATAAAACCAAGAATCTCGGTGTTTTAAATAATGTCATGTTCATCCAGAACCGGGTGGTTCTAATAGAAGCCGGGTCTCTAATAGAAGCCGGGGGGTCTGACACTATTGTTCTAATAGAAGCCGGGGGCTTCTATTACAGGAAATACGGTATACAACGTGTGGTGTTTCTGTGATTTTGATGTCACGCGCCACATACAAAAAATTATTACTCTTATCCTTTCTCTTTATCCCTTTCTCCCCCTCTCTCTCTATTTTCGTTTCATGTCTTACAAGGTATATTATGCAGTACCCCTTGGCCTGACAACCGTGACGTTTCGCAGCCTGTCTTGGCGGTAGTGACGCTAGAAAAACTGTTCTGGTCGAGGGTCGAGGTCACACCGTTACCGCACCCATACGCACTGGACATTGACGTTGACCTATGACCTTGACTTTCAGTCCCAGGCGAGCTATGGTCGTGACCCACACACATACAAAAAACATGAGTTTAAAGTTCAGTCGGTTCAAAACATAAAGCGGAAACAAACGGACGAACATACGGAGTTACGGACGGACAGACGAACGCCGCCGATAGCTAACGCGGTCGGCCGTCTTACCCTTTAAAATTTCACCGTCGCGGCTGGTTCCATGGCGTCACTCTTCGGTCGTCTAGATCCAGCACCACATCGTCGTACGTCTCAAAGCGGCCGGGCTCTAACGCGCACCGACAATGGAGCCCGGCGACAATTTGTGCGCCATTCAGCGACGCAACGTAGCGAAGCAAATTGACGCCGAAATCTACTTACAGCGCGCCGGGCGCCACGTGCGCTGAACACAAATGTCGACGCGCCGTGGACTTCTACAACGGAATGGGGAGTGCGCGCGTCTTTCCTGGTCTTTGACACATCGGAAACGCTTCTACTTTGTACTCATTTGACGCAGTTTCACGCATTCAACGCATCTTCTGTATTCAGTCGTGGTTACAAGGAAGCCCAGGTCAGGACTATGCACTAGACAAGGTAGGCACGTGCCTCCGCAGGACACCAAGGAGCCAAAGTGGTCCTTCCATTTCGTTGTTGTAGATGACGTCGTGTTTTCACATAATGGTGCCAGTGGGGCAGATTCAAAGCCGACGTTATGTTTCGTCGCGTTCGCGAGGTGGTGGCAGCGGGAGCGAAGTTGCTAACTACGAATGCCTTGTTCCCATGTGACTCATAACTTTGACATATGGACTTGACCTACAAAAGTGACCTATATAGATGAACTATCGTGCTGAATATCTAGGTCAAATGTTATTTTGTTCGAAAGTTATTGTTCGCAGAGACACACAACTGCCGATTGCTCAACATGGCCACTATAAACTGATCAGTAACAATGAGGCATCAACAAATTGCATTTTTGGCATTTCGTTCGTTTGTAGTAGCATTATCCGATCCGTCGCTACCAAAAATTTGTGATAATTTTGGGAGGCGCTGCCAAAACTGGTGCCTTTGGCCCCCGGAGACCTTAACCCGTTGCTCCGAGTATACCAGACCGACGAGAGTTTAATGTTGCTACGGCAGTCGACGACGCTACAACTGAGTCTGATTCTGCTACGATTTTCTTACAATTTTCCGCCTCAGAGACGGCTCAAGACGTCATGAAAAGGGGAACAGATCGAAAGCAACCGCATATAGCAGTGAAGGGGGCATTCCCCTGAAGCTGAAAAAATTGGGGAATTGCAGTTGTTAAAATCTGTAGTGAAATTTGCTGTAAATTTACTGTTTACTTGGTGGTCTGTAGCCTTTTCCCAGGTCAAGATCATAATAGTTTGTCCACACGCCCGTTCATCAGCGAGCGAGTGACCAGAATTGAGTATCCTAGTTATTTCGAGACGAGTCTCTATCGGCAGTTTATCGCACTTTTAGTGACAAATGAACTCTTGAACCAACCAAGAACTAAAGTAAAGTATATAAACGCTCAAAAAACTAACCATAACAAAAGTTGCCCTATAGGTAAAACAACAAAACACATTATCATTATGTGTAATGTTAGGCTTAGAAGTTTGCATGAATTGTACTGTAATCTTTTCATACGGAGAACGGACACCTATAAGTGCATATTTTGCCTTGGTGCTCCTGGTTGTTTGAATGTTTTTTGGTTCTTTCAAGCAAATAAATGATGATGATGATGATGATAAACAAACACTAACAGTCACTTGCAAGAATTGTTGATATTTGTGTCATATCACTGCGCATAGCAAACCACTACATAATCTGGAATAGATCTATTCTTCCCTTTTATTTATATGATTTTATGCAATAAACAAATAATATTATCAGCGCGTAAACGACGAAGTTCTATTGACGCTAAATTTATGGCAGCAAGCCTATCTCTCTATACGAAAGTTCGTGTATCGCCGGGATGCGCTTAGTGAAATGCCGCTGTACGGATTCTAACTTGTCAATTAATCCAGCTTGAGTTGGAGACCAGACACCAGAGGAATATTCGAGCATCGGGCGAATATACGTCATAAATGCTTTATTGTGTAGACAGTAATGTCATTGCCTAGATGTTGTCTCTTGGCCGGGTGGCCCTTCGAAGCCGTCGAAATCATGATCATCCACGCTACCAGACACCCACACTTACCTGTTTAATGGCAATGTTCTGGCTACAAATCCCGGTTAGCTAGTTGCCCTTAATCACGATAGATGTCTGGTGGAAAATGTTTGTGACGGAATGTCCTTTATGCTGCCAAACACGACAATCACTCAATAGGCGTCATTATTTCTTTGCCCACTAACGAGCTCCTGTTTCCTTTACATCTACTACCTGATTTCATTCCCAGATTTTATTCCCGGTATAAGAACTACTGGTCTACCATCTCATCTAACCGTGAAACGGTCCCTGTATCATCATTTCCCCGACATCATCACTACAGACCCACAGTGTCGCATGAGCGGCGTACAGTACAGTGGTATCCGGGCGTGGATTAAGTGCCCAATGATGCAGGAAAGTCGACACGACCCGCTGTCGTCATTTGCTGATTCGGTCGTCTTGGTGATCGCAACTTAATAGTACAGAACATTTTCCTTTGTCATGTAACCTGTCATTGTAAGAGATGAGTGCGCAGCCTAGTCAAACCTCAGCCTCCTTTGCAGCATGTTCTTCGTGTTTGCGCGCATTTTTCTTCTGATAGGCCTAAGTAATGAGAACCGACGACAAGTAACGTGATCAGTATCGATGAATTGTGCGGAATATGTATTTAGCCTATGTAACTTAATGTGCTGCAACTGCAAATGTCGGTACAAAATGTGCGGCGGGACTGCAGAGCGGGATTGGAGCGGGAACAAAATAAGCAACAAAAGGCGCGGCAGGATCTAACTCTAATCCGAATTTCAACGCGGTAAATCAGGTTCCGCCGGGCAGTCGCGCCCAGCATTTTGTACCAACCCATGCAGTTTTCTTGTTTCGAAGGCGAGGAGAATTTGAACTATGTCAACATAAACACTGTTTTGCAGTTACAAGTTTCATATAGTGGATTGTTTGAACGATTTAAGCCACTGCCTGCTGTGTTCTTCGTTTTGTGTTTGTACATAAGACTGTAGCTGCAGCTGTTATCCTATTTTTTTTCAGCCGACCGTGATTTATAACAAAGGCCAGCTATAGTCCTACTCACAGTCATAGTCCCAGACTCCCAATAACGATTTTGCACTCTGAATTACCGCAACATTTCCCCACTTATACCCAAACGCAATGGATTTTTACTGCCAGAGGGCACAAAAAAGCCTAACGCACAGCACAGTTCCCCACAGAACGAAGTGAGTCGAAACGCAAATGATGCAGTGTCCGCGAGCGATGTTTCAGCGAATTGCAATGTACTTTACACTTTACAAAATAAATGTACGTTCACAGACAAAAACTGATTGACGGTTCGGTAACGTATGTAATGTAAAAGTACAGTAGTGTATAGCCTCACCGCTACGGGAAACTCACATGCCATCTATGGGATCACACAGTGTTATACCTGCCACCCGGCAGAGGTGAGAATCTCGCCTTTCCCCCAGCCGAAGAAAGTCTAACAACTCCACACTCATGTAACGGTTAACGCACATCGTAATAGTAGACTGTCGAACATGGGGACGTGCAAGCAATGGGTCAAATGCGGAACTGGAATCATAGTTTGCTGGAATGATAATATAAAACGTGTAATAGAAAATGCGGAAAGTTAATGCGTGACAACACGCTTCTTCAACCGGAAGGACTGCTTATTCGTGGTCACAAATGGTAAAGTTGGAAACGGTACAAGCTGGAGACACAGTTAGAATAGAGTGATCATAAAGGCAGTTTGGACTTTGAGCTACTGTTTGTCTAAAACATGTATGTCGGTCCTCCTCATTGTGCGGCCGAAATGTACGATGGTGGCGACGCATGCTGCCTCACGTTGAGTCAAGGTGAGTATGCGCAACGGGACAGACGGACAGACGGACGAACGTCAGACCGTTACATTACGCTTTTCATTAGATGCGGTCAGCGCAATAAGCATACTTCTCCGATCTTCCCGTAAACTTACTACAAACTTTGGATGTTGCCGTTTTAAAGTTTTTTTTTTCATTGCAGAACATACTGTCAACGTATGTGCGACTGCCATTTTGTTAATCACACTAAAGGTGCGAATTTCGTTTACAACACTTGATCGTCACTGTCGCAGAGGGGACGATAATTTCACAAACTGTCGTTGTCGATCGCCGTGTAGCCTATAAGTATCTCATAGTGGAATTCTCAAATTGCATTGTCTTCTGCGTGGACTCGCCGCGACAGCTGAGATGGTTGAAGATCTTGTCGATTACGATGCGGTTTTAAGACCGTCCACACCAGCAACAATGTGGAAGTAAGACTGTCGAATGCTACAAGCTGAACGATTTTTTCGACAAAGTCGAATGTTACAAATTGAACATGTTCAGTCTGTTTTGACTTTGTCGAAAGGACGAAATTTTACGAAAAACTCGTTCGACATCGTTGCCAAAAAACTGCAACAACGTCGAAGCAACGTTCGAAGAAGAACGTCGAATAATCGTTCGACTTGTAGCATTCGTAAACGTTGCTTCGACGTTGTTGCTGGTGTGAACGCGGCTTTACGGATGCTGAATTCAGCGACGCTGCAGTGATGGCCGCTGCAGCCTGCAGGACTGCGAGGCCTGCGCCACACGAAGCAAAACGATCTGCACGCACGACCGGAAACATTTTACGATGCTCGATCGCTGTTATTCATCATGACGACATAGCGTCATGCGTTTCTGGACTCTTCCCCTCCAATCCCTTTACGTTGTCCAATTAGTTTGGTTGCTACAGCGTTTTAACAATTTAAAGGGCGTGAGTCAAAAGTTTCCAAATATTTCGATCAAGATAGTGTTGCTATATCTCGCTTTGCTTTCGAGATATTGACGACATAAGGACGTTTTGGCCATTTTTAGTGGCCATTCGGCCATGATCGCTGTTCGACTTCCGACATAGAATTTCATCTTGTTACGCTGACCGCATCTAGCCATTCTAGCGATCTGGAGTCCATCCATCATTCTGTCTGTCCAGTTGGCGCTTACTCAACGTGACTCACCAGGAGACAGCACGCGACACGGCCAGCGTACATCGCGGCCGGCGTACGGACATACTTGTTGCAATCAACAGGTCGTGGGTTCAAATCCTACCCGGGGCAAAGCTGCGTAACAACCTTGGGCAAGTTGTTTACACCTATGTGCCTCTGTCACCAAGCAGTATAACTTGGTACCGGCCTAGGGGCAGTGATGCTCTGCGGCTGGGAAGGTAACCGCAGGCCTGGTGGAAAGTAATGGCAGCCTACCGCCTGGTGGATATTTATAGTCACCTGCGGACTGACTGCCTGTATACCGGGATCAGCTCCGGGCCTAACGCTCGGTAACGAGTATGGGAAGCCTTTACCTGATTTAGTCCAATGAACGCGGTGCGAATCTTTCTACATATATGCATGCATCTTTCTTGTATGTTACTCCATATCTACTAGTTTCTATATTGTTCTTGCAATTTGGCAACCTCTATCAAAGTTTATCTGATGCGATTTGATTTGAGAAAACAACAGTCTATGATGAGAGAGACTTGTGGATCGAGTGTGTATTAAGGCTAGAGTGAAAGAGTAACAGATGACGAGAGCGGAGGAGAATGTCGGATGTGGTAGATGTCTCAAATCGAGGGAGAACAGAACACACTGTATAACAACGAAAGTGGCGATTGATTCGCAGTACCCAGAAATGCATGTCATCTACCAAACGACTGGACGCATGCGTGCAGAAAAACGTCGTTCGATATCGTGGAAGCAATAAACATTCGTGCCTTGCTGGATGGTCGTAGTCAGAGTATGATCCGCATTGGTAGCCGTGAACTCCAGCTCCAAGCGCTGCACGGGCGTCGATACTTGGACCCGGCTGCATCCCTGCCGCACACACACTATGTTTATAACATGTTTATAACAGCATAAAGCACGGGAGTCGCCGCGAGTTGGACTAGAGTGGACAACTGGACATGGTCACGCCATCTTCGTCAAAGGGCATTCCTGAGATTCATACAGATCGGATGAGTTGACGTGGGCAAAGGAGAGGCTCGGGTAGGTGAAGCTCGCCGCTTGGGGTCGGTACACACTACCTGTGTTCACGGGCCGTGTTAATGGGCGACGTTTTTGACGCCCGTGAACGTGGCCCATCAAAACGGCCCGTGTTCACGAGTAGTGTAGACAGGTGCCCGTGAACACGGGTACCCAAAACGACGCCCATATACCCGGGTAGTATGTACGGTCTTGTGACAGTATACACGTTCCCTTTGATCCCTGTATTGTAACGATATACACGTTGCGGGGGGTGTGGTGGCGACGTGCGGGCGGAGGGCGTCCGGTCTTGACCTAGCCTCTTTTTCTTATATATCCCCACAAAAAAAAACCCTCTTTCGACGATAAAGTGTGAACTTACTATCGAATTCTTGTCAGCAAACGGGTAAAAAGTCAGGAACCACGAACCCCGCTCAGTTTAGTTTGACTTGTAGCAGTAACAGTTTTGGTGGCGTCACCTACACCCCGCCTGATCCGTCACCCACCGCGTACTTCAAAGAAACGTGTAGGCCTATATCGTTACAAGACCGGCCAGCTGTTAACGTGTATACTGTAACATAATCGTATGTACCGACCCTCACCTCCACTGATTTCAAAGTGACTGTCTGTTGACTTGCTGGAATTGTTTATATTTTTTATTCCCCAAACTTTATCCCCTGTGGCGAGGGAGACTTTTCCCATACCCCTTCCTCCACTCGACTTCGGCTATTGCCCACCCTACTTTTTAGACTTGGGGTAAAGTACAGAAAAAGTAATAATAGTAGACCTTAGTCTGCTGCGTATAAACCGTTGATGTCCATCACAAGCTTGTGACTGGTCACCGAAGAACTATGTGACGTAGTTTTGACAGGGTCATGTTGACCATCATGTGGACCAACTGACCACGGCTTGGTCTCCGATGAGTAAGCGAGTGGGGTGAACAGTGTATCACGTTCCGAGTGACGTAGAATGGTTATCTCGAAGATGAAATTGAGAAATTGTAATTTCTAAATAAGAAATATATATTCATCTTTATACACCTTGAAACGGTAGAGAAAAGAAAAAAAGAAGAAAACGTAACTATACAAATAACACAAATGATACCTTATCCAAATCATGCCACTGTTCCGTCATTTCGCTTTTTCATCAACACGCTAGGCAATTCACAACAAAAAAGAACTCTGTCAGTATTTCACCGTCTCCATTATAGGATGTCTAAAAGGTTCATGAAAAATCCTGTTTAAGGTAAAATCGAGTGAATCTAACAAAATTTACACTTCCTCAGTCAAATAATTTACCCAATTACAGTTTATGTATTAAATTTAAACATATTATTGTTATTATATTGTTTCATTATTTTGAATTATTTTACTCCAAATCAATCCCTATTAAAATAATTATAGTATTTCACAATATATTACTACCTTAAAAGCGCGATATGACCTGAATTCTGTTGAAAGCACCGTTAAACCTCTAACAAACCGGCATGCTACAGACGGCTGCGCTGTCCGGCTGCCATGTATAGACCTCTATAGCGACCACTACTGGAAGGGGCGCCGGATAAATATACTCGGAGAAAGAGCGACATTGTCGGCGTAAGCGGTACCACGGGAGCAGCTCTCTCTGTATACGCTTGCGTTGCGGTAATTTCATTATTGCCGGTCGTGAAATATTGTCGTCGTCATGTGCATTGCAGACCGGTCGCTCGCATGGAACAGGGATGATCAATCAATGATATATAGATGGCCTTGCTTCTTCTTCTTCTTCTTCGATGCTGCTGCTGCCGCTATAAAGATGGGCTTTGCCAATACCGGGCAGTTATGTACTGGTCCACGTCCGGCCTGTAGCTGCATGCTACCGACTTCTAAGAATCAGAAAAGAATGTTTCGCATATAGACAACAAAGTCCTTTGCACTTCGAACTGACGCCAGACCACTTCTGAGGTCGCTCCACTGGCTGCCAGTCAAGCGTCGAGTGACATACAAGATGACGTCGCTGACGTGATGTCTTCCTCAACGCCAGCGTACTTGAGCGACCTGATCCAGACGGCTGTTCCTGTTCGTTCTCTGCGGTCATCCGACGCCCCGCTGCTGACTGTCGCAAGAACGAGAAACGAGCTCTTCGCTCGCTCGATGGGCATTTTCGGTCACGGCCTAGCGCACCTGGAACTCACTACCATCTGACATTAGATCCTGCCGTACTGTGGACACTTTCAAACGACACCTCAAGACCCACCTGTTCAGACAGTCTTAACCTGATGCCACCAGCGCCTCTGTATCTTCGGACTTTACGGCGCT
>Ga0209780_1004240_pt1 | contig 10974 bp, 8 predicted proteins | sample WorMetexBAHAMAS2_FD_187384 | JGI IMG/M metagenome (GOLD analysis project Ga0209780, IMG submission 187384) | Marine gutless worms symbiont microbial communities from Max Planck institute for Marine Microbiology, Germany - Inanidrilus exumae... | ecosystem: Host-associated > Annelida > Digestive...
CTTAAGTTTTGCGTAAGTTCATCCTAAGTTTATCTTAAGATTTTCCTAAGTCACACTTTATCCTAAGTTTGTCTTAAGATTTTTTTGTAAATCGGGCCCCTGATCACTTGTTGCGTTCCCCCCAAGACTCCGTGAAATGTATGGACGTGTAAGCGAGTGCGCAGCAGCGTCGTCTAGTGAAGATGAAACGCGCGATTAGCAAGATGAATCCGTTCAAGAGACGCGGGGCACGATGCAGATCGGTCACCGCCGTCACCGGGCGAGGTCCGGCGACCTGCAGGGATGTCGACGACTGCGAGCAGAAAATCCACCCTGAAACATCGGTCAGCTAACTGCTCAACATCGTCCGCCGTCCGTCGTGGCTTAAGTTGGAATCGAACGACGACGTTCTTGAGTACCATCTTGTTAATCACGTGAACGGCTCTGAATGCGATACACGCTGGGAGACGAGGCTTTTTATCCGGTTTTCCATCGCATATCCTCACGAACACGCATGTTGTCCGCAATACTGCATAAAACAATTACATGGTAAATGGTGCAATTGGCTATTCTCATATACAGAGTGGCATAAAAAGTAGGCTAATCCTTGTGAGTTTTGTTTATATTTCGGCTGTCACTTAAGCCGTCTGCACATCTAAAATAAAATAAAATAAATGCTGCAATAAAATAAATAAAGTAGACGTGCTGCATGTCCGATTAAATGAGTTGCATGCAGCACACCATAACCTGCCTTGTTACTTGCTTACCTACTATAACTATGGAGCCCTCTATATTTCCCATTGTTTTAACATTACGGGGTGGCGCAAAGCTCCTATGGGTCACATAACTCATTTTTTATTTCCGGAACGGCTGTAGCGAGAATCGCCAAATTTTGTTTGCAGGTAGAATACCGTAAATTCCCAAATAAACGCCACCGGAGTTTATTCGTACAATATATCAGAACCCCCGGCGTTTATTAGAGACCCGGCGGCGTTTATTAAATCTTGCTGTATAGGCCTGTTGCATAAAAATTTGTGCAGATGCTTACTGGTTACAGCAACAAACTGATTTTTCTACTAGGCCTATCAAACTCGTTCATATCGTTCAACCCACTGCGTCTATTAGGGACCAGGCGTTTATCGGAGACCCGGCGTTTATTCGAGTATTTACGGTATACCAAGAGCTAGCCTTTCGATGACAGACTACTCCCTAAGATGCATGGTCAGTGTCACGTGGCCCGTTTTTTTTTAAATTTTGCCCCTTAATCATATTTTTGGAATTGGCAAAGCTAGGCACTCCAAATTTCATGTGCTGATTGATGCACAGGAGTAACAGTGCATGCATAATATATTACCTCCAAAATGGATGTGTTCAGAGTCACGTGGCCTGTATAAATTTTGGGAAATAAGTTTACATCATTATTATATTATATCTCGGAAACGGTGCAAGATAGAGACATAGTTGCAAAGGAAGACTAATAGGAAATAGTATGCGGCCTATCGAATGGCATCAGTGCGAATGCCCTTGAATGACTTTAAAGATTTTTTTGCTAATTGAAACTTTCTAACTCCCATACTTCGTTAAACATAGTACGAACGTACTAAGATAGCGCGTCGCGCGGTCCCCCTTCGATAGCTGAGCTTCTTGTTTTGTTTGATTCGGTTGATATTTCAACCGAAATATCATTATTGTCCAGTAACACGTATTTGCAGTCACAGTGATGTACAGTATTATGCAGTGATACATTCATTAACGGTAACTGAAATTGAGAGAAAAATACTTATTTCAGTTTACTGTATCTCTAATTAAAACGAAAATTATTTTAAGAAAAAAATTAACAGAAACTAAAATTATTCACGAAGAACGAAACAATAACTGAAATTAATTTCGAGAGAGAAAGAAACTGTGTGACACTCAGTGCTTGAATTACCGGGGGGACAGGGAGATTTTCCCCCACTGCGGTTGTGGACCCCATGTAATACACGGCGTCGAAGTCTCGGCGCATCGGTGTCGTCCCCCACTGCTTTTTTCTTAGTTCGACAACTGGTGATACTGTCATGTACATTATCAAATTGTGCTAAATATTCCTGTGCTATCGGATGACGTTATTTGCGTGATCTCATGTTTAGCCGTTTTGGTAGAACTCCGACTTGTGACGGTGGAACACAGAGACATAGGGGCCTACAGAGGGCCACAGCATATACCGCGCTATCATAGCGTCGCGCGGTAAAAATTGCGTATAGTGTCGTTAAAAACTACTCACTCACACACCGACGCCTGTAGAAGTTTTGTGCAGGCACCAGTTGCAATGAGGATTAGATACAGTGCAGTGCAGTTGATGGCAAAAACAGTCCATACAGACGGACACCGACCGCGAGATGACGCCGCTGTCGCTTGCGGGCGTTGAACCCGGCAAACAAACGACTCTACGACGTCCTGCGACGTCGGCCGTCCTGTTTCGCATAACTCGATATGTTGTATATAGGCGATAATACTAGGATTCGGCAGCAAGCCCTGCAGGCTTCAGCTTATAATCAGTGTATATGTGTGTACGTGTGCTTCGGACGGCATTAGAATCTATACATGCTTGAAAATTATACTATAGAAATTCTAACAGACATACATCGACATCGACATGATGCTGCTTTTTAAGACTCTGCTTTTACACTGCGTCTTATTAACGACCCACGTCGATGTACTATAAGTCTGTTGCAATAAAATTTAACGTGTACAGTATTTTGATATCCGTCATGTTCTTACATTACCTGAAAGTACATTGACACCCAAGAAATTTTACTTTCACGACTGTGCGTAAGCAGGGATGTGGTATCGGTCTCGACGTCTCGGTATAGGACGCACCAAAACGTCTCGTCTGGGTCTCGTCTCGGTCTCGGCTATTTGCGTCTCGTGCCTAAGACGTTATTTTGCCCAAATTTTGCAGGTCATATTAATAAAATGAGCCAAATCAGCAGTGGCTATTATGGCAGTGTTGACGCGAATAGGAATAGGTCAATGTATCACCTACTGACAGAAGTTTCAGGTTGATGTAAGTGACGTCATGGTTCTGACGTGTCCGTTTGCGATTGCGAGTTCGTAACGTCTCGTACCCATCACTGTGCGTAAGGCTTTGAAAGGAATCGGGTTAGACGGCTCTGTGTTGGTTATTTTTGATACACAGTGTACTAGCGAAACACATATTATGCTGATGTGCTGCTAATTAGGCGAGGAGCACTTTCGTCTTTCAGGACAACGCACCTGCAAACGAGAAGCTGCTGCTTCGGAAAACGTTTTAATTCATATCATCCGCCCAATAGTCCAGATGTGAATGTGACAGACTGTCGTGTCTGTAGCTATAGATGCAGAAATGCGGGTACATTGAAGCAGCGCCTCATTGAGAAGGTCAGTCTTCCATTGAAACCGTTGACCAACTTGACCAGTGGCAAGTCCTTCCAGTAGAATAACAGCTCATGACTTTAGATCGTTGTAATTGCTCGTAAATCAGTATTGATATATGCTGTATTTTCCAGAAGCTGGTTTGCCGTGACTAAAATTCTCTTCAAATGTCACTCAAGATCATGTTATTGATATATAACATACATTTCTTAGTACCCGTGAAAGCGTATTTTCCATAGTAACTATGTCGCTATTTTTTATCGTTGCCGAGGCGTAGCAAAATACTGATCAACAATCGCGAATAACTCTCAGTTGTACTGGGCACCTTATTGCAGGGGTTGACATTGAGGGACGAAATTCGTGTAATGTTCGTACGTGGATAACGTTAGAACAAAAGTTCTATTACATTTGGTTTAGGTCTACATTCCATGTATTGTATGTAATTTGCTATTAAAATTTTAAAACCGGTCTTCTGGCGTTTTTAGGACTTGGGAATTATTGTCTATATTGATGCGCCGCTATGAAATTACGCGTGAACGTTCAGCGTTCTTATACGATAATCTATATAAACTGGCGCTAGAAAAGGTGATTGCTTTCATGATAGTCTAAGAAATTTGGTAAACTACTGACGGTGCCATTGTACAAGACAGTATAACAGTAGTCAGTAATTTCAACTTGTTGTTCAAAACAAATAAACGAACTCCGTCCGTCATCGTTCCGTCCGTTAATGTTGACCCGTGCGAATTCCTTTCCGTGAGCAGTCCTGCAATACCCAGTGCTGCAACTCCAGTGCTGCCTCAGCCACTCGGAATTTCGCCAAGATTTTTAGAGAAAGAAGAACGAAGCTACTACATATACATTTAGGCTATGTGGTGAATGTTCACCCGTTTTGACTTCGTGCATAAATGTTATACGGAGATATCGTAGTCGCACGATATCGTGCTTGCAAACACGGAAATATTGTATAGCGGATACTGGCTGCACAGCTAAATGTTGCAGAACGAGTTAATTAGGCGAAAATCTTTTTACACCGTGGGCCTACAAAGCGAAACCATCTCAACAGCTGAGATACATTGTGCTGTAAGCGCGTGGAATCAGAAGTAACTTTATCCCCGCGGGCGAACTGCTGCACAGTGCACAGACCTCGCCGTCTTCGCGTGATGAATACAAAAACCGGAAGCGGGCAGGGCGGGGTGAAAGCTGGTACCAGGACACTCGTTCACGGCATCGCAGTCGACTAATGCGATTAGACAGCGCTCATTCTGCAACATGGTCGGTCATCTCGGCCAATTGTGCGGCTAAAATGGCTTTCGGCCATCTAGTTTTTTATTTTCTTTCAGAGCAGCAGCAGCCGCAGGCAATAACACTTTGAAGGATGATCACGACGTCCAGCCGACCAGAAGCTAACGGTGAATAATTCATTCAACGTGCGTTGCCAGCATCCATACACTTTGTACTTATTATACGAACCGACGGCCCGAAGATTTACGGGCTTGCATTTTTAAAAATGCATACAAATTCGTGTAATTTTTGCGTAGTGTATGATTGGCCATTTGAGTATAGCTTCATATGTTTTTTTTAAAAAACAAAAACTGACTTCAGTTTCTCTTCATTGTACAAGCCGCCGTTCTAAAACAGCAAATATCAAAATTTTATCCGCAAATTCATCGCACAGAAGCTAGCGATCACATTTATTTCAGTCAGCAGCCTGTCATAAATGTAAAAGCTATCTTCTATGCTTAGAATTTGCGGATAAAATTTTGATATTTGCTGTTATAGAACGGCGGCTTTTACAATGAAGAGAAACTAAAGTCAGTTTGTTTTTTAAAATATGAAGCTATACTCCAATGGCCAAGCATACACTACGCAAATAAAAAAATTAATAGGGAAATATAATTCTCACTTCATGTAGCCAATATATCTCGAAGTCATACGAAGGTATAACTATTTTATTCGATAAAATTTGGGTGACTCTGAAAACAGCCTGTTGTTGTGTGGTGGTGTATCGTGGCTCTGTAAAGAGCCGGTTGGTTACAGCGAGTGTTCGAAGTGACGTCCCTTTGCTTTGACGCAGGCTCGTAGTCGTAGCCCCCACTCGTCAATGGCTTCGTCGATGACAGTCTGTGGAATGCCCGGCCAAGTCTCCATGAGGCGCCGCTTGAAGTCAGCTGTGTCACGCACTGCAGTCTTGTAAACTCGTTCCTGCATGAGACCCCAGATACGGTAGTCGACCGGGTTCAAGTCTGGGCTGTTTGGCGGCCACAGGTCGGGTGCAATGAACTCTGGCATCTCCTGCTGCAGTAGCTGGACAGTGTAGCGAGCACGGTAAGCCGGGGCGCTATCCTGCTGGAACACGTACGTGTCACCAGCAATACGGCGCATGACTGGCAGCATCTGCTGTTTCAGTAGCACGTCCCGGTAATAACGACCGGCTCAACGAAAAAGAGTGGAGAACAGCCGAGCTTTGACACGGCCACTGAGACCATCAGAAACTTCTGAACGTCGGGCGACAGCGCAGCAAGAGCTCAGCGGCAATGCTGCACTTTCTTGTGTCACGGGGTGCGTTACGCGGTCGTTCTGACGACTGTCAGGTGATTTAAGCGACCGAAAACACCTTTTCGTCCGTAAAGAAGAATCGATATTTTAAACACCGAAAATATCAAAATTTGTGCATAAATAACAAAGTTAAAGGCGATTAAAATGCGATTTGTTTGCGTTTTCTTTTATATCCGCAGAAAATTTGAGTTTTTAATTTCCCAAGGTAGTGTAGCAACATGTCTAAGGTGAGGTGGATAATGTCGTATGCGTTTTGTAGCAAATTTCTTACGCTTTAAAGCAGTGCAGAAATTTAAATATCGGTTAAGATTTGACAAAGCTATAGAGAGTTTAAAGGTGGGAACCTTTTTTGAGAAACAGTGTGCATAAACGGGTATTACTTCTACTCAGCTTACCCGAAACACAGGACGTTCCATTTTTGGTCACCACGTTATTCGAAAGCTGTTGTCAGTAGTGAATGTCTGAATAAATGGTGTATATTAAAATCAAAAACTATCTCAAGACTATATCAAAACTAAAATAGGCCTAGGTCTATAAGGCAATCGCAGAATTCATAATCCAGTAAAAACAAAAAATACTGCATTCGAAAAAATTTATTTATTTATTACTATGTATAGAATAATCACGTCAAACGCGTAAATGAATGCAAGCATATAAAAGATTGACAGAAGTACAAAAATAAAAACATACAAACTAATAAAAAACAAACTAAGTGAAATACAATACAAACGAAGTAAAGCACAAATCAATAACAATCATCAAATATCAGTCTATTGATGAATGCATTTTTGTCACTGTAGTTCGGATTTAACCAGATTTACAGAAAAGCCATGAACGAGTGTTCGTAAGTTATAACTAGAGTTCCTAGGCTATCACGTGGCGTTGTTTGCGTGATTCTACGATTAGCCGTTTTGGTATAATACCTGCGTGTGATAGACAGACAGACAGACAGACAGACAGACAGACAGACAAACACACGACGACGGATAATACCCGCGATACACCGCGGGCGTCAAACAATAGAGGAAACGGAAACTTTTTGCAGTTTTGTCCCTCTAGGCATGCTGTGTAGGAACAGTGTAAGCAATACCGTTATTACATGGTATTTACATAGGCCTATACGAATAATCATACAGCGTAAAAATCGGTTCTCCGCTTTAGTCTCGGGAAGTGAGACAAAAGTGGGCCAACAAAAAACTAAAAAAAATCACGCAATGCGATAATGTCGGGACACCCCCACTACGGGCGTCCCTGCAAATCGGTGAAATATTATTCATTGCCCTTTGTGGAAACAACTATTCCCTTGAACACCTTGAATGGGAACACCTCAACCAATTAACAAGTCCAAGCAACTGACAAGGAATCACTTGGGCAGATGGCCCACAATTTCGTGACAGTCGGTTCAGGGTTTTCGGAGTTTTGATACTCTCGATTTTGCCATTCTCCACGGGCTGAGGTGGTCGCCCTTACAACAGTGTAAGCAATGCCGTGTGCTATACACTGTGATAAAGTTCACACGGTCAGGCACGAAAGCCAGAATCGTATAGGCGTATGGGCTCACTTTACCAAATGCTGTTAAGTGAAGACTAGCATACAGGGAGAGCTGTAAAAGTCGGTAAGACATCGTATTAAATCACTGACGTACAGCACCAGACATTTATGTTTGCGTGGAAATGAAGACCATCAGCAGCGACAATTAGATGTAGCGATGCACGACAAACGTTCTGAATGTACGGAACGACTTGTTGGCCACAGGCCGGTACACCAAACATGTCACCTAGGCGACCGCCTGCGCGATGACGTCATGGCGACGCACGTGCACCAACTCCGGGTACACGTCGAGGGCTGAGACGGCGGCCTGCGGCAGCGAGTACCTCGGTTACCTGGACCGACGGACCGGGCGTGCACCGGCGACGAGAGCGGGTCGACCCGTACCACGGTCAGTCTGACGCATCTGATGGAGACGTGGCGAGAGTGCGATGCGATTCGACGTCACCGGCCCGGTGCAAACTGGATCGCATAGAGCACCTGCAGTCAGCCCCTCGCCCCGTCTACTACCTTCCAGCTAGATTACATGCACCCCAGCCGCTGCAACGTGGCGTGCTGTTCGTTCACGCTTCACCCGTCAGTCTTCATTGCTAGTTATTAGCGCAGATATTTCCAGCAAAAACTTTGCTGTACGGTACAATCACATTTTACGTTTTTCTCTATCTGCGACGTACTCGAAATCGTGTCACATGACGTGGCTCTGGCCCCAGTAAAAGCTTTACTACGCTGATTTCCTTATCCTTTCCCTATAATGGATAACGCCTAAAAGTTAAACTCCCTAATTACCCAAGCCGGCATAGCCGCCGACACGGGTAAAGCGTTCAGTCGAGTCTGTTGGTCTGTCTGTCTGTCCGCGCTCTAAGAGGAAAACGGCTTGAGCTATCGACACCAAACTAGGTACGCGTATACTCTATACCAGTCGCTCGGCATGCATTGACCAGAGGTTAAAAGGTCAAAAGTCGAGGTCACACGGTAACCGTCACGGCACACGGTTGCTCGTGACCATGGCCGGTACTGCGTATTCCTGTGCTGTGCTAGCTGCGGCCGTTGACGGCGTGGGTCTGCATGTCGATACGACTGCCTATGTTTCCTAGTTTCATTATAAGGTTTACTATGCTAGCGCGGTATGTGCTGTGTGCCTGTATCTGTCTGTCTGTCCGTAACAAACCACCATTGTACCAAAGTAGCTAAATGTAGGATCAATGCCGTACGATTCTTCTGGGACTTCAGTTTTCTTATGCAAAAGATCTAGGCGAAATTCGTATGGAGTCACCACTAACGCGGGCGCCAAAGCCGCCAAATACATGTGGGGTAGATGAAAATCCGAAATTTTCGACCATTATCTCGCTATATCTAATAGCCGGTGTAATATACGGACATGGCTATTATGGAAAGCTAATAGGAACTTGCATGCGCTCTATCGAATAGTACTATTTCACTGACCTTCCGTGATCATTACTAACCCAAACCACCCCATTTTTTACATTTTGTATCGCCTTTCATATCTTCGTAAATATCTTTGTAACTGATGCAGATAGAAACTGCAAATTTGGTAGATAGGCTAGCTTGATCGTAGCAAGTTCTAGCCAGAAATGACAAATCAACCCTGAAAGTGGGCGTGGTCAGGTCACGTGACACATTTAAATTTTTGGGGCCCAATCATATATCTAAATGACTGAAGCGAGAGTCGTCAAATTTCGTATACCGACATTCTATATCAAGAGTTATTGATATAGTATCTCGGAAACGGTGCAAGACAGCGACATAATTGCAATGGAAGACTGGTAGGTACTGGAGCCCCTATATTATTGCAAAATTGATCGAATTTCGTATCGTATCGTATCGTATTTATTCGCCGTGAACTGACACATAACGTACATAAAAGCACCAAAACACCAGCAAGGCAAGACTACCAGGCAAAGTATGCACTTAAGGCAGCCATAAAATCTAATACCTAAAAAGAATAAAAACACACACACAAATTTACAAGGAATATAAAACACAAACACAAATTGAGACAAACTCCTAATAAGTATAAGTGCTCCTAAATCAGTTGCTTCCAGAGACCTTCTAAAGCTCGCTAGAGAGCTGAAATCGATCATTTCTGGCGATAAGCAATTCCATACGTTCACGACTCTCTCGCTAAAATAAATAGATCTTATTGAACAACTGTTAAAATGCTTAATACGTTTGTAAGGATGATCTCGTGTTCTGTTCAGGCGTAATGTGTAAATTTGCAGTTTTTGACCACAGTAATTACTGATTACGGTGAAATTAAACATGATACAATACACCATGGTCTAGTCTCTGATTGGGGAAGAGGTGGAGACGCGAGCCTCCCAAACTCGAACATTTTGTAGATATTGTGGTTTTGGCGGTATTCCGGCGTTTTTCGCTTCGAAAGTGCGACACTATGCCAATCAAGTTGCAATTAAGTGTACACCGTGCAAGACCAATTGAGGGGTATAACCGTATAGCCGGCCAAGCTGACGATTAATGCAGTGGCTTGTCAATGCATTGCCTACGTTTTCTAGTTTTGAGTGAAACAGATCGATCCCACTCGTGTCGGTCAAGAGCACAAATCATAATAATTCATATTTACAACAGTAAAAACAGTTAAATTACATTCATTGTTTTAAACATAATAACAAAATGCCTCAGATTTGCCGACAAACTGCCGTCGGCTGCCAACAGTGGGGGTGCTTCGCCCCCACACCCACCCTGTGTCGATGCCCCTGTGAGTAGTCTCTTAACGGTAAAAAGAAAGTTAAATGTGTAGTGTGTAACCCCTGTGGGGCGAAAACCGAAAAGTCAACCTCTGGATAAGTTAAATACCGTAGTTGTTCTACAGGCAATCCTGCCACGCAATTATCTTTGTAGAAAATGACAACTGCAGTAATACTGGAAAGAGGAGGCAGGGGACGCCGAACTAAGCTTGCAGGGGGCCGCCGAAATTGTAAGACCGACCCTTGTCGGCGTTTCTGATCTTATGCATCTTGAAAGTGTTATTATCACGTCCAATGAAAATCTACCAAGTTTGAATCGAGTGCAATACAGTGGCGCACATAATGCACGCATGCAGTCAGTCCGACGTTTTTGGCGCACTGGTTGTGTTGTGGGAGGAAGCTATTAAAAACGCACGCATGCACGCATACGGCACCGCACAACTTGCCAAGTACAAAGCTATTATCCACACAACGTTCGTTATAGCGCCCTCTATTCACAGTGAGCGCTGCACTGAAAATTCAAACCCATTTGCATTGTTTTTACAAATACAATCAATGTCACTAAACAGCTCATTTCAGAGCAAAATATCATCGCTGCCATTAATCAACCGCAAGCAACGTCTTAATTGCTATATGATTGATTAATTGATTTGTTCCCTGCAGTGCACCATTGTGTTAGTAATGTTGATTACACTTACCAGTTCTGCATGACGAGATTTAACATTTTGGATCATTTCATACTGCCAAATACACTTTATTCTGCTGTGAGTTC
>Ga0209780_1004241_pt1 | contig 10972 bp, 9 predicted proteins | sample WorMetexBAHAMAS2_FD_187384 | JGI IMG/M metagenome (GOLD analysis project Ga0209780, IMG submission 187384) | Marine gutless worms symbiont microbial communities from Max Planck institute for Marine Microbiology, Germany - Inanidrilus exumae... | ecosystem: Host-associated > Annelida > Digestive...
GTTTTAATTGTATTAAATAAGTGGGCAAACTACTTCGGTCTTTCAAGCTTTAGTGTCCGACAGGAGTTTGACGAAATGCGGATTACTTACTTATTGCCGAATCATTGTTGAATTAGATACAGACTCGGTATTATTGATGAGTTATTCAGGATTGTTGTTTGAGTTGGCCATAATTTTCTCTGCAAGGAGCATATCTGGCTAAGTGCAAAAAGCAGCTGTGAAGTGTTCGGTCAGCAATCAGTTTCTTTAAAATAATTTTGGTTTTGAGTCAAAACCGAAATTATTTTAAAAGAAACGACGTGCCGTCGTCACGTGTGGAACACAGTATCCACAAGTGAATTGAAATGACACTATAGAAGCACTTTAATAAGACAGCAGTGTCAAAACTTTTAACACTACTGTCTTGTTAAAGTGCTTCTATAGTGTCATTTCAATTCACTTGTATACTGTGTTCCACACGTGATGACGGCACGACATTCATATGCATGGGGTCGTGTTAATCTCAACGTTCAACCAGATTGCATTTCATAAACAGTAACTAATTATTGCATATACAGTACAAAAGCTACAGTTTCACAATGCCTTCGAGTATAGACCAAAATAAGCTACTTATATAGCAAAAAGCTTCTAGTTTCTGTGGGGCTGCGCCCCCAGACCCCCTGACCAGGGGCTCTGCCCCTGGACCCCGCTGGGGGCCCAGTCCCCAGACCCCAACATCTTCCCCCAATGCTGGCAATTTTCCCCAAACCTAGGGTTTCTGGATAAAACAGTGGTTGATAATGATAAATATTTCATATCTCTTCACTGGTGTTTATTCCAGGAATCTTTAGGGGCGATTTTCCACAAAGAATATTACCCAAAAAATCAATTCAGGGATGCAACCTATAGAGATGTTCACCGTATACAGTAAAATGCCTCCTCGATCTTCCAAAAATCCTCCTAAAGTCAAGACTAAGTAGAATGCCCACTTTCTTTGCGGTGCCTTTATGTCAATGACTAGTGGAGACTGGCGTGTCATTCACGCAGGCCTATTACTTTTGAGCGCTGCGTTACCGTAAGTAACACGCGAGTGTGCAACAAGTTCGACATGAGTACAAAATTGGTGGAAGCTCATGTCTGGCTTCCAGCTTTGCGTATGTAACGAAACTAACGTATATGCAACCTTGTTGCTCTGTAAAAGTAGTATGATGCCGTACCGTAGGGAAGTGTCGCAAGTGATGTCGACAATGTTACAACCGTCCATGTATCGCGCGCTATATGGGCGTACCAAAAAGGGAAACAGAACTTAATTCCATTTTCTGCCGAGGCACTTACTGACAGTTACGGGCTGTTGTTACGGAATCCATGGCACGTGCGGTAACGTACGTAATGCTGGAAACCAGGCGTTGCTTGGACGCTCACTGGGGCGTTTCGTTTTCACTGGGCGCCGAGTTACGTCGATGGGCGTGGCTTATTGCAGCATCCCGCGGCGCCGCATCCTCGGCTGCGGAAACTGCTGCTATGGTGACGTTGACGGATTTATTTGCAGCACTTTTCTAATTGCTTGACGGACGTCGACGAACGCTATTGGAGCGTCGAGCGCGAGTAGAAAAGGAGCAGGAGGAGGTAAAATGGTCAGCAGTAGGTGGGCCTACATGGTCTGGTGTTTAGAAACAACGAACAACGCCACAGGATCGTCCGTATAGGGCTACGGTTTTAGCCTAACTTGCGGCACGAAGTTTAAAAGTCGTGCATTTCGGTAAATTCTGTGTTCGACAATGTCGAGTGCGAGAGAGTTGACCACCAATGCTGCTTCGGACGACGAGACATCCGACGAGTACTTGGACATCGAAGGCTGCTCCGACGAAGAACTGGACGTCGAAGAACCGACTACCGGCTTTCCTCGACGCTGTGGGTTGAACCAGCTTGACGTGGACGGCCCGTCGACAGCGACAGCGGTTGGTCATGGCGGTTCCACCACCATGTCATCGTCGTCAAAGAGGTTGCTGCGGACGCCCAAGTGCGCGAGGTGCCGCAACCACGGCGTGGTGTCGTGTCTGAAGGGTCACAAGCGGCACTGTCGCTGGAGAGACTGCCAGTGCTCCAACTGTCTACTCGTAGTCGAACGACAACGAGTCATGGCCGCGCAGGTCGCACTCAGACGGTAAGCTCTCCATAGCACACGGTCCATGCACCGCCCGCCCGTATAGACGGCATTCACCGATAATACATAGGGTGACAGTGATGTAATGTCTTCATTCCTATCCGTGTTCTGGCCGCCATTATGTAGGGCAAGGAAATGTAAACAATTTGCAGCACTTACAGTCAGATCACCGATCTGGGGCTATAGTGCAAAGCTTTTCTTGGACCTACTGATTAAGTATTATTTAAACAAGGTGTCGCCCTGACGGAACGTAACACTACTGGCCTGCCACGTGCTGCCCTGGTGAGTTACGTTGCGCCGTAGAGTGTTGCAGTCTTGCAGACGCCGACAGACGACAGACGACGACAGACGCACGGCGAGCCAAACAATAGGCCTACTGCCCCCAACACTATGTGCGTAGGTGGCGCGGTGGCGCAACGGGTTCTATATATAGAGTGTTTTGTGGACTTGCGGTCAACAGGTCGTGGGTTCAAATCCTACTCGAGGCAAACGCTGCATAACAACATTGGACAAATTGTTTACACCTATGTGCCTCTGTCACCAAGCAGTATAACTTGGTACCGGCCAAGGGGCGGCGATGCTCTACGGCTGGGAAGGTAACCGCAGGCCTGGCGGAAAGTAATGGCAGCCAAACCCGGCGGTAAGCAGCCTACCCAGTCGAGGGTTGGTTTAGGGAAGGGGTTATGCCCCTGCCCAGAAAAAAACTGAAATTTTTATTTTGAAAAGGCATGTTTTGGCGCATTTTGAGAGAGCTGGTGTGGAGATTGCTTTGATGCAACAGCCTACAGTTCTGGCGTGTACATACTGTTACAAACCGATTTTACTGCCGAAACTGGTTAACATGTAGGCCTACAGCAATCTGAAATTTCCCAGTCAAGTGTACAGCAGGCCTATGCCACACACAAAATTTATCCATTTCAATATTACTCATACTCTCGCACTAAAACAAGCTATATATGGCCTATTCTTTGGAATGGATAGACAGTCTAAGGCTAAGTAGTACGCTTCATGCCTTACCTACCACTACTCCCACAAGGACCATCTAAACTCAGCGGATCTGCATCTCTCAGGAACACCCTCTGGCAAAAGTGGGCCCCAGTCCATGGCGACGCTCTTGGTTACAGACGACGACAGACGCCAGAGAGCAAAACAATACTGGCCCCTTTACACTATGTATAGGCGGGCTAGTAATAATGGCAATATTATATTAATGACAATGATTTATTTGTTCAAATGATACAATAGCAACGATAGCAATAAAACATAAAACATTTGAACTGGACAAACCAGGCTGGATAGCAGCACTTGTGGATGCCCATAAAAGGAAATAAAAATACATTATGTTTAAAACATTTAAGAAAAGCAGAAAAATTAACTAATTTAATAGAACGCTTAAAACTAGAGAGTGAGTTAAAATTTACAATATCCGGCGGTAATGTGTTCAACAAATTTACAATGCGCTCGGTAAAAAAATTAGATCTAGAATTAACACTACAGTGTCTTTTACGCAACTTGAAACTATGTCCACGAGTGGCTAATTCGCAGTGAGACTCAAAATAATCATCACAATGTACATCAACATATCCGAATACAATTTTGAAACACCAGATTAAGTCTGAGTGCAGTACTAGGTTACTGTTGTCAGTGCAGGGTTTGCTGCGTCGACTCTGGTTGCTAATTCCACGACAGTCACACGGAACTTGTGTGTCTGTGTACTCTCTGTCTGTGACTGTCAATCTGTCGCACACTGCGAGCAATGACGCATGTATATGTACGAATCGGCTAATGAGAAGGCATCAAAGACACTTGATCGACTGCCGTTGAGGTGAAAACGATACGGTCGGGTTTTCACCGTCGTGCAAGCCGTATCACATTCTGCGTCTAGCTTGAGGCCGGTAAACAACCTGCAAGTCATCGACCACCGGCGATGTATATTTGTACAGCGCGTTGCGACACCGGCGGGAGGCCATCCGTACCATCGGCTCAACGCCGAATCGACCCAAACTTGCGGGGACGACCTCGCATGGCTGTCAACTTATCAACCAAACTCAACGACTTCGGCGCATGCCTGTTTCCGTGTAATATATTATTTTTCACGCGTATGCCTACTTTCTTTTGTGGACTATTATGTCCTACTTCATTGTTTATCACACCGTGGAATTTTGCCACGTTGGCTATAATCGCTTTTGGCTTCTGCAGACTTATTACAAAATTATAATAGGCTTGATATTCCAGCTCGAGTTACCTACAAGCTTGGAACGATGATGTATCGGTATCTGCGCGACCAGGTGCCGCTGTCAGTAATGAACTACTGTCCACCAGTCGCTGACATCGCATCGCCGCAGCGTCGATGTTCCGTCAACCGCCATCTTTTCGACGTACCGCGCTACCGGTTTAGCAAGTTTGGTCGACGGGCTTCTGCTGTGATACGATACGATACGATGCGATACGATGCAGTATATTTACATGCGCTCTGTTCGCCGACGTGCGCTCAAAAGCTGACGAGACGGCCAGCCTATCTTGAGCAGGTGGTGAAACAAAAGAGCAAGAAGTGATTGGTGAAGGAATAGGTAAGTACTAAATGGAGGAACTGGTATACTAGAATGAGGTTGACGAAGAGATAAAAGAGAGTTGGTTCCAAATACAAGGCAAAGAAGCGATCAGTTATTTTAGAGAGGATGATGTCGAGGATGATGTGACTGGTCCGACGGTCTGAAGTCCCCTCCGACTGTCTCCGGTCGTCCGATTCCAGTACTGACAGTTTCAGGCGACGTTTACTGAAAACGTTTATTTGCGTGGTAGCCTACTGGGCCAGTTAGAAATGCATTGCGACAATGCGCTTTCCAAATTTACATTTACATTGCGTTTACATAAACCAGTACCTTCCAGAATATACATATTCCGGTCTCCGTGCATTGTGTACTTCCACATCGCATCTTGCATCGAGACTGTCAACTTACTGCATCTCGCACTGGCTTACAGAGCTAGAAAGCCCATAGGATAGGCCTATAGGCTTCCCAGTCTTGCCAGGATTTCTTTGGGAAATGTACTGTGACTTGATACACTTAAATTCATGTTGTTTTAAAGAAATAAATGTTTCAATGAAAAGAATATAAACGGGTGTGTGTGTGTTCATGTAGGCACCAGGCAACGGAGAGCTGGTCAAGCTGCCCGGGCGGTGATGATGAGAGAAATTTGCGGCTGAGGAAGGCGCTGACGTTACTAGAACAGCGCAAGCAGCTGCACCGCAACCTGCGTTCTTTACAGCACCGAACCAACTCCAGGGAGATGCTGTCTTGCGGTAGGCATGCAGCTTTTTGTTTCGATTTATAGGTTCAACCTCTTGGATGACATAGAACTTCTTATCGGATCTGCTCCGATGAAAAAGAACGGACAGACGAAAAAGACAGCTAAGTTTTCCGAACTTCCGAAGTTATCGAAAAGCTGGCAGTAGATTCGGCGATCGAAAAAGAACGCGAAGAGATCGCTCGGCTCGATCCGATTACGTTTTAGAATAGGACTTTTATAACGATGATTTGCGTCGGCTGTCATTCTTCGTTGGCCTAACGTGTATACCCTAAATAAGACATTATATCATATTTTTTCTCACTCAAACGATGCACATAAAGATGTTGGGCTTGTTGGCTCTTAATGCCAAGCGATGAGTGAAGTATTCGATAGTAAAGTGCAACTAAATAAAACGAATAACGAGAAAGATATTTAGCCGTAGTACACGTTCTAGCAAGTTTCACGCAGCGATCGAAAGACGTCCCGTGACAGTTAATAATTTCTTCAGTGAATAGGCCATGAAATAGCTTTTTTGCCATTTGCTGTTCGCCGACTATGAAGGTAGTCAGCGCAATGTATCTGTATCATGGCTTTGAAGTCGCCTCCCGCCGCTGCAACTCGCTCTGCTGCGCGGCAGAATTCCCGCTGTCTCGGCTGCAAGTGCGTATCGCATATCGGCGAGACGCAATAGACAGAAAATCGCGGCGGATTATTGATACGCGCTGCGGGCGCATCCAAAATAGGGCGCGCGACGGGCGATGACATAGAGACGCACGGAATGACGGAATCAGAAAACGCCGCGGTGTTGTATGTTACGGTATTATATACCGCCCATATCGCGGTATAGGCCTACCGTTTTTCACTATTAGATAAAAACACTACACATTAACCATTAGATTCATATGCACATAACGATTGTGGAAATGGTGAAGACATTGTGCACGATGTGATTAGTCGTGTTCTATTTCTACGCCTCAGAGTCCACAGAACTAGCGAGTTCTAAATTAGAGTATAATAATAATAATATTATTATTATTATTATTTTTGCCCGCCAGCAGAAAGCTGCAGGTGTAGGTGTAAAAATTAAAGCTAAGCAAATTGGAAATGGTTGCAACGGCGCTTTTATTCGGTGACCGCATAGAGTTATGGAAGGAGACCGCATTTCCTCTTTGGAGAGCTATGGATAGGCGTTGGAAAAGGAATGTTGTTTCCCTGGTGTCCTCACCGAACTGAAAAATAACGTGAATAATATAGTTTGCGATAGCTTGAATTAGATTATCTATGCGGCGGTCACGATCTGTTTACACCTGGGCGTGACACGTTTTCTGCTGGTTTCGGTCGAACGAAAATCCGAACGCTCGGACTGAATGCAACTGAATTTCTGAACATGGAGTGAATTGCTCGGACGTAGTTAAAGAACGGCCTGGTAGCGACAAGACCTGTCTAGATCTATCTAGACTGAATGAAGGCCACTGTTGTGTAATAGGCCTACGTGAAGAATGCCGAAGATATCGCTCTTCCACGAACCGGAATCCAAGCGTGTTCTACTTTTTAGCGACTACCCGCCGAGTGGCGTGCATGTACGGCGTATACCGGTCGCTTCTTGCAATAGCTTTTCTCCGGTGGCGCAAATTGCCAGTTTTACGCAAACTAAGGTCGTTAGAACTAGTTCTTAAAATCACGCGACTTCAAAAACTGTCGCCCCTAGTAATGACGCCCTTCTGGGCGTGAATAGGCATTTTTAATGTAATTAGACGCGGTCGCTTATCTCAGCACTTGCTGAGCTCTTGTTACTTTAAGTTTTATGAAGTCTTATGATACTGACAGTGACGTATTGAGGCAGATCTCTAGCGACATTAAAATAGCACAAGTAATTGAAGTAGCAATGCCGAAACTTCGAAAACCGCGATGTATTCAAGCGATCGTGTACTATATTCAGGCCTTTCTGTAGCCTACAGTGGACCTCACCAAAACGACGTTGCCGATCAACACTGGATCGCCGCCTGCGATGTACGTGAAGAATGCGTTTCATTTCATGGCGAACACGGCGATGATACAGATACTGCTGATATTGGATGATATTTGGTGCTGAATCAGCATGCGGTCCCCCGTCCTCAGTGTTTAAACACATAGAGCTGATATAATGTAATACATTGATTCAGTAGGCCTACACTCGCTGACAGACGGCTATTATAAAGTCATATTGATCGCACTCGCTGGAAGACGTAAAGGCGCGGTAACGATACCGCAGCCGCCGATGCAGCTCAGTGTAAAAAATAAATTATTTGGAAAATACTTGAAAACTAGTTTGAAATGTTTTCTTCGGGTCATTGGTGATATTCTTATCGATGGCGAACAGTGCAACATGCATTATGCGTGGACTACGGTACAATGGGCCGGCAGACGCTATGCTCAAAAGTGCCCCTTCCCGCAGGGAGATATGGACCCCAATCTGGTACACGGTTTCTTGGATCCACGTGAGTTGGTCCCGAAACAGCATCTCGATCGGTTCAGCCGTTTTTGCACAGCTCACCCGTGTGCCTAACACACAGACAGACACAGACATAATGTTAGACATAGCACAGACATTCCACGCTACGTGCGACATCTATATAGCAATAGGCCACATCTATTCAATGCATGCGATGCGGTCTGAAATGTACGCTAATAGTTTTCACTTACTTACTTACTAAACAACTGTAGGCACGTAATAGCTACTTCAAAATTTTCTCCGTCCTTGCCGCGTGGAATCGCTAGCATCTGGAGATTTAATTAAAAGTCTGGTGTAATGTTGTTCTGTTTATTTATTTCAGGTTCCGGACTTCACGCCAGACACGGCGGCGGCGACGTCAGCGCTGGAGCAGGCCGTTGGTTTCTACCGGAAGCAGTGTCGTCGCGCATGCGCAGGCGCCGCTGTTTCGCCGACACCGAACTCGACGCAGCCACGTTGGACTGCGAGCGTGCTCACGCGATGCTCGCCAGACAAACCGCCGCCGTCGCGGTGCCTCAGCAGCCCGTCGTATTTCGACTTCCGGTTTCACCGTATCAACTTCCGTCATCCGGGCAGACGCGCGGGCGACCCGACGAGGTGGCGACCTCGTTGATCGGTCTCGTGAGAGCGTGTTGGACGCGGCCACCTACAGCGATCTTGCAGTCGTCAGGGTGTCAACCTGCTGGACAACCGTCCACGGTCGATGTCTGTGGAATTCTTTCCAGACTGCAGCCGCCGCCGGTGGTCAGCGGTCTGGCGTACGCCCGATCATCGCCGACTCTGGGCGGTAGTCGTCGCACAATCGCGGCGCGAAGAGAGGCCCGGAGACACGGTAGAGTGGAAGACCAGCCTCACGGCAGTTCCTCAGCGAGCACTGGCCGCTGTCACTTGCACGTCACGAGAACACACACAGACTCGAACGAAGAACGCAGACGTCTCGAATCAAATGCGCTGCGAAAGGCCAAGACGTTCAACTTTTCCGTCGAATCGTTGCTAGCGAGATAGTCCGAGCCTTTTGTGCCATTCGCACAATGTCGGCAAAAGCATCGTTTTCGGGCTGTCCGTCCGCCTCGTTCGTCCGTTCAGATACTCTTAGCACGCTATCTTATGAACTGCTTGTGAAGTTTTGATAAAACTGGCACGAAATATTCACTATAGTCCCTACTGATATTTTGATTAGATTCTGGATGTCAAAGGTCAAGGTCACAACATGTGTATATGGTGACGAAGGCATCGACGTCGACGCCCATCTCTAGCGATCTTGTTCATCACATGGTCGTGATAGCCTACATACGACAATGTATAAAGCATATGTCTAACGCTTGATGGAATGTCATAAGACAGTATTCTTCCAACTAAATCATTCAGCTATATACATCAAGGTAAAGTAGAGGCCTACTCTCATTCTGTTATCGAGTCTAATTAGCTCCACGTGGAAATGACTTGTTTACAAAAACATATTTTGCTACCGACTTTGTGTGGTCATAAGTTTTGAAGATTAAAATACAGAGCACAGTAAAGTGAATTGGTAAATCTCGGTAGTTTGTGATCTTTTTTCGTATTTTATGGCCTAGGCCTACATAGACATGGCCGTAACTAAACCATCGTCAGGCCTAGGCCTGTGGATAGCAATACTGTTCCAGAAAATACAGGTCCCTATTTTTTCAGTTTTGAAATCTTATGAATAATTAATTAACATAAGTAATTGCACACATCAGCACTTCAGCTCGCAAACGACTTCTCTAGAACACGATAAGTTAATTCGTAACGTAATAGTTTGAAAGGGAACTGCAAGAGACACATAAAAGTGAGTGACGCAAGAAGGGGATGGTGCCTTGATGGCGAATGTATCCATGATCTCCCTGGATCCGCAACATTCCGGAAGAAATTGCCACTTTCTCACCATCTTCCATTTAAGTATTGACGTCCTGGTCCTTATGAGGATCTGTTACATAGGCCTATGTGGTGCGAGACAACTGGAGTCCTGCAGTCCCTGGCTATAATACAATCCAGAATGGTTTGACTGATGTCTGCCGTTAAATGGACAGGATACATCAACGTGGCGGATAAACACCGCGCGTTATTTGCAACAGCGTCGAGCGGAAAACTAACAGGTACAGTGGCGTCGGAAGCAAGTTATGTGAGGGGGCCCATTTTCCGTCGCAAAGCGCCAGAAAAAAATTGGGTTGTGCCCCCACTTATACGATGCCCCCTTAAGTTTCTGCAGATGTGGCTCACTTGTAGGTTTTACACAATTTTACTAACGTAAGTATCAGTATCTGAGAGAATGAAATTGCATGTTAGATGATGTTACATTGCTGGCAACGCAATAACTAATGCAAAAGTGGGGGGGGGGCAGGCCCTGCTTTGAAGAAAGTGAGGGACCCGAGCTCCCCGGACTCCTGGTTCCGATACCTATGAACAGGTAGCCGGCTATCTTATAATACTGTATGCAGTAAAACAAGGTGTCGCCTTGATGGGATGTAACACTACTGGCCCGCCGCGTGCTGCCTCTTGGTGAGTTATATTGCATATGCGAGTGTTAGGCCTACAGACGACGACGACTAACGACGACAAACGCCAGCGACCGTTACTAGTCTGCCTCACCCCTACACTACGTGTATAGGCGGGCCAGTAGTAAAAATGTATGATAACAAAACAAAAGTATATTAAAACCGATTTTTGTGCCTCGTGACCTTAACCTTTTATACACCAAAATAAATGGGTTCCCAGTACTCATCATAGAACATTTCTATGCCAAGTTTGGTTATCCTAGTTGCATCGGTTTTTGAGATACCTTGTGGAAAACCAAACAGACACTCAAACAGACGAATGCCGTTGAAAACCCTACTCCTCGACAGCCGCCGGCGGCCATGGGTAATAAATATTTAGGCTATACTTACTGTTATAGTTTATACTACAGCAAAAAAAAACAGTGGAATCAACTGAACTGCAGGACTACTTAAAACATAGCAGATAAAATTAATACAAAATAAAGTACACGTGCTGCATGTTCGATTAACTGAGTTGCATGCAGCACACCAAAACCT
>Ga0209780_1004242_pt1 | contig 10971 bp, 8 predicted proteins | sample WorMetexBAHAMAS2_FD_187384 | JGI IMG/M metagenome (GOLD analysis project Ga0209780, IMG submission 187384) | Marine gutless worms symbiont microbial communities from Max Planck institute for Marine Microbiology, Germany - Inanidrilus exumae... | ecosystem: Host-associated > Annelida > Digestive...
ATAGAGATGTGTACTAGTGCATGAATGATAGACTACCACCGAAAGTGATGTGTTCTGGGTCACATGATCTCTTTAAGTTTCGGGAAATACTGATAATATCTTGGAAACAGTGCAAAATAGAGACATGGTTGCAATGGAACACTAATAGGAAATCATATGTGACCTATCGAATGGCACTATTGCCAGTGCCCTTGAATGACCCTGAAGGTCACTTTTGCTGTTTGAAGCCTATCAACTGTCCCAGAATGAGCAAATCTTGCACCATATTCTGTCCTGAAGCTCATCAGATGTAGGAGTTAGAGTGGCACACCTTGTAACTCGTCAGTTTTGAGTTACATTGTATATAATTAAATACTGCATTATATAGATATGAACAGATATGTATGATACTCTTTACGTTTTCTGTGCAACATGTAAGAATATTGTTGTTTATTCTATACTGTGTTGTTTTGTTTACACTTGTTTCTTCAACAATCAGTGCATTCAAAAAGATTTACACGTCTAAATTTGCTTCAAAACTCAGAAATTTCGTAACCACATGGCTACATGATGCATTTCTTTGCATTTTACTGAACAGATTGTGGTTCCATTGGAATCTTCACACCTGTTCATGTTTCTATCTTATATAGTTACAAAGATATGACGAACACGAATTACGTTCTGTGGAACATGGTATCTGCCCATAGCAGAGTTCACAAGTCCATGACTGAACTGTGCGCATAGTAACAGAATACCGGCCGAGATATGGCGATTTTCGATTTTGATTTTTCAAGATGGCGGCCGCCGCCATCTTGGATTTTCATAATTTCAATTTTTTAACGGTCGGAACGGTGAAGAGGATCGAACTGCATCAGCATGGCAAATTTCGTCAAAATCGGTTGAACCGCGGCCGAGATATGGCTCTTTTTAGATTTTTCAAGATGGCGGCCGCCGCCATCTTGGATTTGTGAAATTTTAAATTTTTAACGGTCGGCCGCCATCTTGGATTTGGTTTCTTTACTCAAAACGCTCAAGGGTGACAAGATGTCACCCGGCAGATTCTCATTATATATGTACTAAACATCAATAATCAGCATTTAAAAAAACTTTATACTCTAAAGCCAGGTTCCACCATAGTTCTGCCGGACTAACTCAGCCTTTTATGTTTTTGAGGTCGATAAATTGAGTAGTAAGCTGTAATCGGCTGTTTGCTTCCTTGCACGGGCGGTGCCATCTGGTGAATGTTTACAGGGTGAAGGCCTGGTGTGGTTGATTGGAGCAGTGGTGCGCGTGTTAGCTGCAGCATTGTGCTCCAGCACCATTGGCTCTTGCCAATCAACTGCCACTTCCTTCGATTGTAAAGCGCTATAGAAGAATCCAACCTTTACCTTTAATAAATAAATAGATGTGACTGCTTGTAGGCTGGTAGAAGCGCATCAGTTCCGGTATGGCTTGGTATTAGTGTTGATGGATTGTTGACTGCGGAGAAGCATGGAGACAACCTGCTTGTTTCAAATAAGTTCTATTTATGGACCGACATTGAGAAAATCTCGTTCAACAAGCAGCGGTTCAGCGTTAGACCGAAACCGTCGGTCAACAACGGCACGGCAGACAAATACAACTTCTTTACTGAATCTAGTCAAAAGTTAGCCGAGCATACAAACTTATTTGAAACATACTCTAGTTCATCGAATTGTATCAAAATAAGGTGCATGACAGAATTATCTCTTTATCCTTGGTGATGGCTTGCAATCTCTTGAGTGCTTTTTTGTTTTATTTATTTCTGGAGACTTGTTGTTTGTCGTTATAGCACTAATACTAGAGCCGCTAGAGAGCCAACAGCTCTTCCTTTAGTAGTCAATTGTCAGTTGAAGAAAGGACGAGTGGTTGTTGGTATGAGGAAGTGCTTCATGTAAATATTTTGCACCAGTCCCCCTCAAGTTCCGCGGACATCCGGCTAACCCAGGCTTACCTGGAAGGTATCTTACACTTACAACCGTTGGGCTTTTTCTGTTGACAGCCTAGCGGTCTGGAACTCTGTCCTGGATTTTGTCCGTGATCCGACAGTCACTGCAGACTGTTTCAGACTTGTACTGAGAACTTATTTGTTTGCTTGATACTCGTGCATCTAGCACATTAGAAGTTCTTGATAATATCCTTTATATTTTTTTAATTAAATAACATATTTAATTTTAATTTACTTATTTAATCTAAAACCACTGTTATAGTTATATTTTTCTTTTTGAATTATCTGACCCCAAGAATTAATACTTATTTATTTTTAATATTTATAATATAGTTCTACCTTATAGGCGCGATATGACCTAAATTTTGTTGAAAGCGCCGTTAAACGCTATCCAACCAACCTTGATAATAATTGTGCTATATAAATTTACTTACTTACTTGCTTATTTGTTAAATTAGTGTGTGTGTGTGGCATGCTGATGATGATGATGATGAAGTTAGTGGTGGTGGTGATCTGTTGCCAGGAGCCAGTACCTGTTCAGTCTGTGTACAAGTCATCATCGGTTCGTGCTGACTACAAAAGTCTCAGAAACTCTGCGACGACTGAGTACCACCGACATCGGTGAGACATTTTTACCAGTTTGTTTAACACCGTCCGTCTGTCTGTCCCAACAGCATACTCATCATGACTCACCAGGAGGCAGCATGCGACGCGACCAGTGTACATTTCGGCCTAATAATAAGGAAGAGCGACATATACTTGTTATTGTTTTAGCAGGTGACTGTTGGACATTGTATGCAATGATGTCTTTTCTTTAATGAATACTGGAGAAGATACATGAGTTTGGTAGAAAATAGTACTGTTGATTTTTCTGCCGTAAATTACCGTTAGTTGGGTGACAGAACAAGAAAAATCCTGTGGTACTTATCCTGATACGTGGGTAGGTAGTCGAACAGTGACACTTATTTTTCAATTTTTGGTTTCAGATAAGCATAGCACGAAGAGATCGTTCGTTATTGTTGTCGATTTGCAAGCCGATGCCAACTTAGGGCTTGGAATGACAGTGTCGGCACTTGATGACGGTGACATTGTCGTTCAGTCAATGATGCGCAACGGCCCGGCAGAACGCGATGGTCGCCTCCGCATCGGCGATCACATCAACAGCATAGATGGTCGTTCACTTGAAGGTTCCACCGAAGCCGACGCCGATCAGCTGATCCGGCAGTTACACGGCCACGTCCGAATTGTCGCTTTGCGGCCCGTGTCCAGTCCGTATCTGCATCCCGACAGAGACTCGGATTACTTTAGAGATCAGTCTCGTAACACCGGCTCGTTAAATGGTGGCAGAGGAGAGTCAAGCAGTCGTCGAATCTTGAAACGTCCAAGCATGAGTAACCGTAACCCAGACACGGATGGTGTTTCGTCGCCAGAGATGCATGTTTCATCAGCACGTAAGATGTCCATCTCTACCAGTCAGCTGACCGCAACCGAAGACGACAACGACCCTGCAGGAACAACTGGTTTGTAATATTTTTATGTTTTCACCACCAACAATGTCAGCAAAGGCATTATGTTTTGGGCCGTTTGTCTGCCGCGTTCTTTTGTTTGTCCATCCATTCATCTGGACAGATCTTGTTACCATGATATCTCATGAATGGTTTGAACAGTTTGATAAAACGTACATGGAATATTCACTAACCCCCACTAATGACCTGCTTAGATTCTGGAGATTCAAGGTCACAGCAGGCATCCACATCGACACTAGGGCGTCAAGTCCAGCTTCTGGTTGCACTTTGCTTTTTTTCAACGTTTGTGTGTTCCTTATTAATTTTTCTCAGTTGCTGAAGATTATCAGAGTAGACGTTGTTATTTGAGGTGAACCAGAGAATTGAATAGCAAGCATTTTTGCATTTTAAAATTTTTCAGCACTAATGATAATTTAGCATTGTTCGAGGCTTTCAACACGCTCACCTGTCAGTCGTGTCTTTTCACCGACCAGTTTAATGGTCTAGGTTGAGTAATAGTTTCAGTGTCTGTCTGTATCGCAGCAATAACTTTTAAATCAAATGACCTTTTCCTTATTTTTTTCGTACTGTGCCATGCGCTAGATTAAGCTGGCCATCTCGTCAGCTTGTGAGCGCACGTTAATTTATCGTATAGTATGATCTAGATATTTAGCATGCTGGTTCACTGCGACCCTATCGAAGATTCTAAGGTCCTGATAGTTGGTCAAAATTCATGGTCTTAGTTGCAAAATTCATTGATTATTTTAGTTTGTTTTTGAACATTGCATAGTTGTATTTGTTTCCTATATGTGCTAACTTAGTGTATCTTATGTTTTATTTCTTAGCTTAGGCCATACATTTCTGAAATCTAGCATTGTCATGTGTTAAAACATTAATAAACTTATTTTCTTACTTACTATGATCACAGGATGAAAAGTGTTCCTTTTCTCACAATGTATGCAGTGAGTTGTTTGCAAAGTGAAAGTGAAGTTGGGAAAAACCAGTTATGGCACGTTGCTGGAAAATGCAGACAGTAATGACATGGTGTCAATTTCAGTGTGATGTGGGGAAGGAAGGCGTTGTCAGGTTGCTATATTTGGCAATTACGGTCAAATTAAATTGACAGAACTATGTGATATGACAAAAAAGCCCAAAAATTGCAGAATTCAGGGTTTGGGTTACATTCTATGACTTTGATATGATACCAGCAAGTGATAGACAGACAGACGCTATGTCATTGCAATATTTGGAACTCTGCATATTCATCGAATGGTAAATAAGTGGACTGGCACCTGTAATGTGTACAAACAGCAACAAATAACTTACGATGAAACTGAAACTTGTTGATGTTTTCGGAATTTCAGAAGACCATGGCGACAGTATAGAGACAGAATCACCAAGCCATGACCACATCACCTTGTTAACGAAGGCTCTACCTTTTAATGTCGCAGAGGTAAACGGAGCTTTCCGGTTTGTGGATTTTTGGAATGTATTTGTTACACGACACCACATAGGATATATCGTATTTTTATAATTTTATTTAATCAAAAGAAAACGGCCGTAGCCCATACAGTCCGGAACGTCCGTCCTCTCCAACTGTCAAACAACGTCTGCCTGCCCTCCACGGACAGCCGGCCACGCAGCCAGGCCGCCGGCAACACCACGTGACCAGATCAACTGTCACAACACGACGTGAACGTCTGACAGTATTGTCATGTTTTGCTTAAAGTGAGCATTAGATCTGTTTGCACGATGTAACCAATGTCACTTGCCCCATACGAACTGTGGACTGTAATGCGCTCTGAGTCATTTGTTGATTTCGGCGCTGTATAAATCGTTTATTTAATTACTTTCTTCCTTTCATACTTACTTTTTTTTATTTACACACTTCCTTGCTTATTAACTTTTTAAAGAATAGGCCCGTTTCATATACAGGCCAAAGGTCACAAGAGATGACCAAATGTGGCTTTAGTTTTTGCATTTATTTTGTATATTTATTACGTATGCACGTTTGCTTTTGTTGTGTACATATAGTTTTTCAGTACTAAGCCAAGAGATTGGCTGGGAAGAACTTTTCCGAAATGACCTATTTTGTGTCGGGTGGGACGTAAAACCTTAACTCAGTCTATCAATCAGCCAGTGCCACTCGTCTAAGTCACGTTATTTTTTAGTCTTGTTCACTTTTTTCTGCTGTTACATCACACTTGTTGCTCTACTATAGGCATGGATCACACAGTTTTACATGCAAATTGCCTGCCTTTCCTTCGTAAGTGTTTACCAGATGGCACCACCCCTTACTGAGGTAGCAGACATCCAATAGCAGCTTACTACTCATCTATCGACCCCCGAAGGGATGAAAGGCTGAGTTGGCCTGGTTGGTCAATCTATAGCGGACGGTTTACCCACATAGGTGGTCACCCATCAGCTACAGGTCGAGCACAGGACAGGGAAAGTTCGCCGGCCAAACACCGACGTTCTATTACTGTGCCACGCAACCAACCTGAGTGCTTTAGAGATGAATATTGCACTCATTAGAAGGTGCTATACAAATGCCCTGTTTGCTTTAGTTTAGTTTACTTATTTACGTCCGTTTTACCAGCCATTTTCCAGTTGAATTCTGGGTCAGCCAATTCCCCCTCGGTTTCCTACTTTCACTTGCATCAGAAGACAAGCAGTGGAAATTTCTGTTTTTTTACAGGCCAGGTGTTCTTCCTGTTTCCTGACCAATAGTGTCCAGGTACTGGGGGGCATACGGCTTAAGCAGTTTTGACAAAACTGACAGGGAATATTCACTAGCCCCTACTGGTGACCTGGTTACATTCTGGAGGTCAAAGGTTAAGGTCACAACAGGCTGTCAAGCACAAATCTTGTAAACGCAGTATCTCTTTGTCAAGTTGAGGAAACTCGATGAAACTTACAGTAAATAACCACTAGCTTATGGTTGGTTAGATGATGGAGGGCACTTACCCCTAACAGTGGCCTGGCCTCATCCTTTCTTTGTCCATTATCGGAATACTAGCGGAAGGGGCTTTGCTGCCTTTACATCTGTTGTCGGATGCAGGTTGGTGAAATTCCGGACACTTCAGTACGCCAAACCGCCGCGGCTTGTCACGTAATGCCTGTATGTTATTTTGGAGAAATTGTTAAACGTTTAGGAGAACTTGACGTGTGGGTCGTTTGCGCAATCTGGTGTTTTTAGGAAGAATTATTGCACGTTTCTCTGACCAAACCAGACGCTAACGTCAGTTTTGGCTTCGGCATTGCACGAGATAACATCACATCTTCGTCGCTGTTGAGGGTCGCTCAGATCACATCGGGAGGTGTTGCCGATGTCGATGGTCGACTCAGTGTCGGGAACCGGCTTCTGCAGGTGCATCTGCATTACAGTGTTATATCGCACTTACTCTATCATTGCGCTAAAAAATAATGCGCATGTTTTAAGCAAAAACAAAAGAAAATTAATCTAAGTGTGGTAATGGGGTAAAAAGATAAATGCTTCCCATACTCGTTACATTTTCCCTTTTCGTTTGTGTCCACTAACGCTGTGTCTCCAGGTCCGACCGTCGGACATCTAATTGTCGCAACTACACGTCCAACAGTCGGATCTATAGCGAGATCCGACTTTAACTGATTTAATAAAACACTCTTGCAGCCAAAGGCTGAATTGCTAAGTAGTACGATTGTAGGCCTAATACAGTAGAACACAGTACTAAGTGAAAGATAAAAAAGAATATACAGTTTCAAACATCAGTGATGTAAACGAAAAAAACAGGATGACTGCGAAGCTTTTACACCGTGTTTCGTAAAAAAAGGAAACTGATTTGAACTTGCCCAGAGTAATTTTGCAGCCACGCCCTGATGGGGGCTGAACCATGACCTTTTGGTTGCAAATCCAGTGTCCAGCCCATTGCACTGTAATGCAGCCCCAGTAGCCAGGACTGTGATATATTTTATGACGTAAAAAACTAACTGTATATTGCCTGTTTCCGGTGTTGTATGCTGGCATATATTGTTTGTACGTCGGTTTGTCTGTTCAGGTCAATGGCAAGTCAGTGACTGGCATGAGTCAAAAAGATGCCGTCAGTCTTGTCAATCGAATGGGAAACAGCGTTACGCTGACAGTCTGGCGGTATTTGAGTCTTTTGTGTTAAAGTGATCATTTGGTTGCGGTGCACAGTGGTAGAACGTCAGTCTGTGACCGGCGAGCTCTTCTGTTCCACGCTCGACCTGCAGCTGAGGGGTGACCACTTATGTGGGTAAACCGTCCGTTGTAGGTCAGCCAACTAGGCCAACTCAGCCTTTCATCCTTTCGAGGTCGATAAATTGAGTCGTAAGCTATGTCGGATGTGTACTGTCTCGTTCGGGTGGTGCCATTTGGTGGATGCTTACGGAGTAAAGTCAGGATGGTCATGTGGGTGGCAGGTAAAAACTGTATGATCCTGTTAGCACGTGCCATTCTGTAGCGCTTCGTGACTGTTTAGGCCGTAAGAATGTGCTATATAAGTACCTCATACTTTACTTTGCTTTACTTTTTTAGCTTGACTCCTCCGAGTCGACCTAATAAAGTGGGTCTCAAATGTCCGTCCGTCAGTCCGCCCGTCCGCCCGTCCATCCACAAAAAGTTCCTTCGATTTCACTGAAATTCGGTGTGTAGGTAGAGGTCGATGAGTGATGCATGACGGTATGCAGTATGACCCGATCCAAGGTCAAGAGCCCTTGAAAGTCGGAAAATCGGCCATTTTCAAAGGCTATCTCCTCACCCGTTTATAATGGGGGCTGGCAAATGACCATGGATTCATACATTAGGGCACAATACCTAAACCTTGTCAGGGCGGGATTTTTGGTTTTTGTCCCAGTTTTTGTGTCACGTGACTTTGAAGTTGGCAGTAAGTAATAGTCGATCGTCAGTTCCGTATGGGGCTAATTTATGTGCATTTGCGACCCGGCAGCGTCTGGAAAGGCATTATGTCCACCACATTCAATTTGTCCGTATTCCATTTGTTTGTTCGTCCATTCGTCTGAACAGACATTGTTGTCACGATGTCTCATGAATGCCTTGAACAATTTTGATAAAACTGACAGGAAATATTCACTAGCCCCTACTGATGACAGATTCTGGAGGTCAAAGGTCAAGGTCACGGCAGGCCATCAAGGTGGGGAAGGATCCACTTCGATGCTGGGGCGTCGAACTTTATCTTCTAGTTTCTTGGTTGTAGTGAGTTTGTGGAAAGACACATCTCTGAAACGGTCCATTATGTGTCGAATGGAATTCCACACACTTCTTACTTGCAGTCTTCCTACCAACGTCATTGCATGAACTTCTCTACCGTCTTTCAAGAGACAACTTAAAACATTTTTATTTACCAAATCTTTCCCATCACTTTAAATTGCTTTCTCATATTTGTGTGCTGTGTCCTAGAAGCTACTTTGCCTAGCTTACGCCACCTTAATCAGTACGTTCTACTACTTCTACTACTACTTGCAGTACTGACTGTGTTTTCAGTGGATTGCCGTCAACTGCTAGTCAACTGCCAGCAGCCAACGAGGCAAGCCACACTGATGACGTGGACATTGCGGTTAGCAGTAGCTCTGGGTTTGACAGCAGCGGCATCGTTGATGAGAGATCTTCTCAACCACCATCAGCAGCTCTCGACAGATTGTTTCCTGTTAAACCGCCACGGAACAGTAAGCAACGACTAACTTTCATGCTTTGCTTTCACCACCCGACAGTGTTATTTAGGCTGTCCCATCGTCCGTTTGTTCGTTCGGTCGGATACTGTTGCCACGATATCTCACGAATGGCTCGAAAAGTTATGATAAAACTTACACTGAATATTCACCAGCCCTTACATTTGATCTGGCTAGATTCCGGAGGTCAGAGGTCAAGGTCACAGCGGGCCTTCGAGGTCAAATCTTGTGAACACCATATCTCATGAACTACTTGAGCAATCTTGAATGACCACTAGCCACTACTGGTGACCTGGTTAGATGTTGGAGGTCAGAGGTCAAGGTCACACCTTAATTCAAGGGTGTGGTGACAAAGGCATCCACGTTGATGCTGGGTCGTCAAAGTACGTGTTCTAATTTCCAGTCTGAAACACCACTCCCACCCCACCTCTGTTTTGAAGGACATTTTCCATGTGATTCTGGGTTATCCAGTCTCGCACTTTTTTTTTTATTTCTTCACTGCAGATAACAGCTTGATACTTTTTATGTATGTGTGTATGTGTTTGTGTGTATATGTATGTATGTATGTATGTATGTATGTATGTATGTATGTGTGTACATACGTACATATGGTTGAGCATTCACATTGCGAGGCAAGACAAAGGCATGGTCGACTAAAAAAACATCGTACTTGTTAACTGTAAATTAGTAACAAAGTGGTGGGTGCGACCTTTAGCGAGTGCTTTCCAGTAAATTGCTCAAAGGATATTTATGCCCATCATTGCGTTGCAGAAGACAGACAAATGTCGAGGAATCCTGATGTCTCTGATGTGGAATCACAGCCAATTGTATGTCCCGCAACAGAACTCTGTCTGTATTCTGGCACCCGCCTCGCAACGATTATCCGACAGTTGAAGACTCAGTTGTCACGCGAGGATCCCGGCGAAGAATTCAAAGTTAGTATTAGATAGTCTGATTTTATTTGTTGCTTGAGGCCGTGGTAGAATTTTTTGCTACTGGCATATTTTTTAATCTCCGCCTGAACTTGGCGGAGGTAATGTTTTTCACCTTGTTTGTTTGTTTGTGAGCGGAATAACCCAACTATTCTGTTTATATTTTACAGCCCACCGAGGCAGTTTCAGTGCTACATAATTTTAGTTTGGTGTCTGAGTCGGACGTCCACTTTCAACTTAAATACATTCCTTCCCCATGTCCATCTATGTCCATGTTTCCCTCCCTTCTCAGCCCAAGTGAACATCCTGGGTGACGGTGACCCCTAAACTGATGAATATCTGCATTTATGGTATTTCAGAGCATGAAGCTGCCAGCGTATTTGCCTGGTAGCTGCTCTGAAGCTGAGAAACCAGAAAATAGAGCGAAGAACAGATACCGCAATGTTCTACCATGTATGTTGACAATTTGTTTCTTGATCAGATTGTTTGTTATGATAGTCAGAAAGCTTATGTAGTTAAATATATTGTTTTGTTTTAGTTTGTCACTCCTAGAGTTGACTGCAGTAGGGCATGTAAGTTATTTATTGTAATATATATGGTTTGCCCACTTCAACTGGTACATTTCACAGGCATGACTGCTTACATTATCAGTGAGAATTTATTTCTTATTTAATTAATAATTAATAATCACAGTCTGCACGGTAGTGCAGGACTGTTGTAAGGGTCGTTCCGATAAGTATAGGAAATTGCACTTTTGGGGGTCCTGCCGCCCAGAAACCCCTTAACCGATCAACATGAAATTTGGCATGGATGATTATGTTTGGGATACCACTCGACACCCCAAATGGCATGTCAGTCGGATAAGGGGCGTGACCCCCACGAATGGGTGAAATGTTAAGGG
>Ga0209780_1004243_pt1 | contig 10969 bp, 6 predicted proteins | sample WorMetexBAHAMAS2_FD_187384 | JGI IMG/M metagenome (GOLD analysis project Ga0209780, IMG submission 187384) | Marine gutless worms symbiont microbial communities from Max Planck institute for Marine Microbiology, Germany - Inanidrilus exumae... | ecosystem: Host-associated > Annelida > Digestive...
CAAAAAGGCGGCCAGGGTTGAGGTTAATATATTGCTGGCCTTCCTTCACTGGGTAGAGATGGCTCTCCACCCTTGACCTTTTGTCTCTGATATAGCCATATTTGTGCTGAAAGGGGACGTTAAACTCAAACTAACTAACTCACTGTAAATTGTTGAGTCCACTGACAAAGTAACATCAGCCAGCGGCACATGCTGCTTAGCATGTTGTGTTCTGTTGAACTCTGAGAATAACAGGCTACACCAGGAATACTAGTGTTGTTGCTGGTCCATGCACCAGTGGATTGCTCATATCGTCTTCACCAAACACTACTCTTCCCCACTCTACCACTGAATCTAGATTCTTTATTCACATACGAGTTTCATACCAAGTGCTCGGTTTTGTTAGCCCAGCCAGCATGATAGCCCCAGTTAAGAACCATGTGTTGCAGTATATTCCGTACAAGCAGTGTAACATATTGAAGGCAGTACTAGCTTAAGGCAATGACAAGCACTAATCTATCTTGTTATTTTCGAGCACAAGTGCTATAATACATCATGACATTTGCGCTGTTTTTCTGCGATGCAGCAAATGATGTGTTGTTTTAACTGTGTTGCTGTTAGTTTAATGACTCAGTGGGTGTTCAATCGTGGCGTCGAAGAGCAGATGAAGGCCTTTCTTGACGGCTTCAGTGAGGTGTTGCCTCTGCAGTGGCTGCAGTATTTCGATGAACGAGAGCTTGAGGTGAGATCATATATGTTGCTGATGGTCAATGACGAGGCTGACATTATTGCATCGGTTATTATTAAAGCTGTCAATTCTTCGCGGCCAAAACTGGATAAAATCGGGGGCAATTTGCAGCTGAAATGCAAAATTCGCGGTGTATTTGCGGTTGCAATCGTAGCAATACAAACACATCAAATACAGGTTTCAGGAGTGAAAGTAAAACGTTATTTTTCCTTTCAGTAACAAACAACATTAACTGGACATTATTCAAATGACTGTCGAGTTAATCGCTATAGTTACTTATTCCCCATTTAAGTCAAATCAGTCAATGAGTCAACATGAGTTGCGATGCTAAATGCTGTCTTATTTTGTCCGTAACATTACAAAAGACAAAAATGCACGTTTTTGTGATAACATAACGTGTGTCAAATTTGTGGCAATTCGTGGCAAAATGCAAGAATTTGCAGTAAATGCTAAAATTCACGAATTTTGGGAATCCCTTAATGGTAGTGAAAATTCGCAGCCTTGGTCATTATTTACTTATAGTTGGATATTGGCACAATTTTGGTAAATTTAAATTTTGTTAACTCTTTTAATACTGAATAAATTTTTATTACTTTTTGCCCAGCGCTGATTATGTTGTGTGTGAATACTAGTGTAACTTTGGTTGTTGGTTGTTGGTTGTTTGCAGCTGATGTTGTGTGGCATGCAAGAGATAGATGTTGACGACTGGGAAGCCAGTGCAATATATCGCAACTACAACCGTAATTCTAAACAAGTCCAGTGGTTCTGGAAGGTCAGTTTCCTTTTTTGATGAAGATAGCTTGCAAATAATATATTGTGTTTATTTGTTAACTGCTGTAATGCTGGGTGGAGCTTGTGATGAAGGCAGTGTCTGCAGAAGGTCTACAGGGCCACGTGGGTGTGGCAAGGCTTGTAGCAGCTGTGACAGTGTAGGCTATTCATTCTGAAGGCAGAGTTCACAGTTACAGTGTTGCTAGCGACACTGAAAATAATTATTTACAATGCGATTTATCATGTGAAGTCTGTAGAATGTGGCAATTACATCATTGGACGACTTCGATGACCAAGTATTACTAACATGTTCATTAATTACTGCTCGATGTAAACTCGTTATTTGTGAACTTTAAGAACCTAGTAGGTAATGTGGGAGCTGCTTCAGTGGGACCTGGGTAGTGTGTGGAACACAAAAACCTTTCATCAGTAACTTTAGCAGCATGATGAAGTTTGCGTTATAATGGCACGTTGACTTTGAAAATTTTAAATGCCAACAACAAATATCACTCGCTAAATTTAGCAGAGTGTAATGAAAAATGTCATAAGCAGGAGCATGTGAGATTTCTCGCTCACTAAATTTCGCTCTCAGTTTTGCTTGCAGGTCTAAGGCATGACGTTAAAAAGGCAGCTTATTGTTGGTCATTAGCCCCGTGTGGGTCCCGGGGCTGTAAGTAAGTGGGTAAGTGTCTACGTAAGTACGTTAGTGACATTTATGAGGCGCCAAAACCAGAATAGGCTCTCTCCATTTCCAGGCCGGAGATCGTAGGAGGCGTATGCATGTTTGCTTTGTTGTGTTTTTTTAGTTTTTCAGCACTTAGCCAAGAGATTGGCTGGGAAGAACGTCTCTGAAATTACCTATTTTGTGTCGGGTGGGACGTGAAACCTTAACTCAGTCAACATTGTTGGTCATTGGTCATTACAAAGTGCTGAAGACTGTTGTCTTGTGACAACAGTTTGTTCGTGAACTGGACAACGAGAAACGCACTCGACTTTTGCAGTTTGTGACGGGAACCTGTCGTTTACCTGTCGGCGGCTTTCAGGAGCTGATAGGTATGTAGCATGTGCTGTAAAACACAGTGTCCATTATGCTGTTGAGTTTCACTGTTTATCGTGTATAAACATTTGTATGTAACATCATTACTGGTACTGTTTGGTTTATTTAATCAGTCTGTTCTTCCCTGCTCACTACATCCCAAAATTTATAGTTAAGGAAATTTCTGTTGATTTATGTGGTGTAATTTTTTTAGGCTGGATTCCATTTTTGATGCTAGACGATGCCAAAGCTTCCTGAATGAACTTACACCGTACTACTTTAATTACCGAATATTTTTAGTTGATGTTTGTTTATTGATTATGTTTGTAAAAAGATTTTGCAACATCTCTAATGATCCTGTGTTTATTCCACCTCACCTAAGCAGTGTTTCTGCACTACCTTGCAAAACAGACAAACACAGAAATTGCCTCTTATTCAGTCAATGTCGTATGATTATGATCGCAGTGTCAAAAATCAAATTAGAGTTGCTGGACTTTTCGTTGTTGAATCTGGAGAAAAAGTCAATGGCAAGTATTACTGGGATGTTCTTCTATCACAGAAAATGTTACCTGCTATAAGACATGTTGTGGCTGACAATTTCGTCTTTCAGCAGGACATCAGTCGGCACACATGCGCATTGGGCGCGTGACAGTCGAACTCCTGCAACGTGAGACACCTGATTTCATTTCTCCAGAGCTATGGCCCGAACAGTTTGAACCTGAACCCTGTTGATTACAAGATTTGGGGAGTCATACAGCAGTTTGTGTACGAGATGCAGATCCACAATGTCGAAAAACTCAAGCAGCGACTGGCTGACGTTTGGATCGGTCTGCAGATAAGTGTTGTCGACGCTGCTGTCAGTGAGCGGAGAAAACATCTGTAGGGGTGTGTTCGCGTGAAGGGAGGACACTCAAAAATCTGTTTTGATAACGGAATGAAACTATCGATAGACAGTCTATGCACAATGTGTTTTTGAAGCTTTTAATAAAATAATCATATGACATTGAGTGAAAAGATGCAATTTTCCTGTTTATCTGTTTCGCAAGTTAGTGCAGAAACACTGTTTAGGTGAGGTGGGAAAATAAGCCACCTTTCAGTTTCCTAATCTCTGTATAACATTTGTGCCAAAAATATTCAAATCGGACAACATTTGCATAAGTTACAGCTAAAAAATATTGGGGGTGTTTTTTGAGACACAGTGGAAGTATTGAAACACAGAAGAAATTCATGAGGGTGAGAATTTCGCTTTGACTGCTGTTAGTCTTTGTATGCATTGTGACTGGCACTGACATGATGTCTGCAGGAAGCAACGGTCCACAGCGATTCTGCATTGAGAAGGTCGGCAAAGAGTCATGGCTGCCACGCAGTCACACGTGCTTCAACCGGCTCGACTTACCTCCGTATCGCAGCTACGAACAGCTCAGTGAGAAATTAACTTATGCCATTGAAGAAACGGAAGGCTTTGGTCAAGAGTAGGCATCTCACTTGCGGTTCAGCTGAGGGCTGCTGTGTGATTTTCATGCAGTTTTATCATTATACCATTTACTCATTTCAGACAACTGTGCTACAACTGTACTGGAGCTGGCGGTCTCTGTCAAGTTCTGTTGATTGCTGTGATTGTCTGTAAAGTTTGTCTGTCTGTAGGTTAATTGTTTGTTAACTGTGACGTGCACATATACTTGCGCTGACCAGCACTTGCTGTTTCATACTGTGTATTGCACAGCAAGTGCTCGTGTCTTCTCCGCTAATGGTCGATGCACAGTGTGCCGTTGTCCCAAGCTCATCATTTATTACGTTAAACTCCTGGCCGTTGATCAGCGGATCATATCAGTCATTGATTTGGTTTAATACAACCATCCAGTGCAGTGCATGGCTGTTGGACAGTTAGGGTGTGGTTGAATGTGGTTCTTTCTGCAAGGTGTTCCAATAAAAGTAACTGCTTACAGTTTTTCATCAGTATTTCGGTAACAGCTGTGACTTCTAAGCTCAGTCATCATATATGTACTTTCTAGCTAATTTGCATCAGAATATCAAAAAATTTTGTGCCTGTTATACAGATCTGTATTTGCAGTTTTAGCATCGAGTTTTTAGCATACATATCATATGCCATCATCAGACGAATAGAAAAAGCACGTGTTGCATATTATTATGGCAGGTATACAGATTACGTTGTGATCAGTGAAATGTTAATATTAATTGTTCCGTGTGTCCACCAACTGCCTCCTTGCACGCCAGCAAACATGAAAGTTCTGGACAGGTTTCGTCACTGGCTGCAGATTTTCTGCCATATGGTTCTTAGCTCTTCAGTTGTTGATGCCTTTTGGTCCAGCGTCTGATACAGTATGGCACTGCATACATGGTAGTCCAGTGAATGAAGATGCAACGAGTGCAGCAGTCATTCGTTGTTTGCACCAGAGTTAGCATGTAGACAGTCGCGGTGCGTGCAGTCGCAGGCCGTCGTGCTGAAATCTTAAATCACCACGCATCAGTGTCGAGGTGTGTTCATTGAGCTTCGGAATCAGACCATGGTTCTGGGTTTTGTCTGGGTTTGTTACAGTACAAATCTTTGCTCACACATCATCTGAGTCACATTTTATCTTCAGATGACACTGCCACACTGTTAATGTAAAACTAATTGAGCCACATTTCATTTAAAACTTTCTGGAACAAAAATAAACGGAATAAATTCAAGCGTAAAATATCTTGTTTACATACATGCATACATCAAATGACATAATTTTTCAGTGGATGGTGCCTACTACCAATTTTTCACTGCTCATGAGCATGATGTACGCTTTGGATGCTGGTGTAAATTTTGAATTTGGTAATTTACAAGGACCAGTTATAAAAATAAGCATTAACTTGGCAACTCCAGATCCATGTTCATTAAAAGTAGCAAATTGGCTGTTAAGACCAACAAATTTTACTTAGAAAGTTTTAACCATAAATGACATTGGTCTTTTTTTGTTTGAACACTGTAAAGGCATACGTTTATTCCAGCTATGCTGCAGCTGCACACTTACTAGCATTGCTTTGTATGGTCTGCACTGAATGGGATGGATATGTCAGATTAACATATCTTAATAATGTAGCACAACTAGCATGTAGCAAGCATACTTTACTTGTGCATGTAAGAAATGTTTAATGCTGTTTATATTGTATTTGTTGTTTTGCTCATTTGATTTCGTTTTGCTGCTCTGCTGTGTGTTTGGTATGAATTGTATAATAATGGCAGTATATTTTGGCTTAAAACGTGAAAAATGTGCATGATTTTAAACTATTGCCAATGTGAAAGCAGAGCTAATAAGATGACGTGCATTTCAGCAATGAAAGTGGTTTCATTTTAAATTTTTACACAATTAAGAAACGTGAATAATTTATTTTAAAACTTCAGTATGTCTATTTGGTGTACTGGCATATTTTGCTCTACACAAAATTGCAAAATTATTCGAAATGGCTTTCGATTATATCCCACAGCAATATACTTCATGAATAAGGCTGTATTTTTTTGCGGCCAAAACGATAAAATCATGATCAGTTCGCAGCAGAAGATGCAAAGTTCGTGATCAATTTGTGGTCACAAATCATAGCAATACAAACGCATTAAATACAGGTTTCAGGAGTGAAAGTAAAGTGTGTTTTTGCTTTCAGTAACAAACATTAACTGGACAAAAATCGTGTCAAATCAGTCAGTGATACAACACAAGTTGCCATCGTATTTTGTAAGTAATGCTACAAAAGGCAATAAATGCACGTTTGTATAACACACACCAGATAAAATGAGTCATATTTGCAGTGATTCGCAGCATAGCACCGGAATTCATGGTAATGGCTCAAATGCACAAATTTTGTGAATCCCACAATGGCCGTGAATAATTTACAGCAATATTCATGAATGGTGCTGCTTACTTTGATGTTTTTTTCATTTGGTACAGATGAAGTATTTTATTGGTATGTAATATTGTTTGCACTTTGTGACTGAGCAGCATGTTTGTTGCATATCGCACAAGGTAGATGAGCTGGAATCATTCGGATTTGCTGCATTGATATTGATAGGCAAGCAGCAGATGATTTAACAGTACAGTCAGTTAACAGTCACAATGCAAGTACTCATGACAAGTGTTGAGTTCTAGTTTTCTGAGTACTTGTAGCAGAAGTACTTTGATTTTAAAGGTTTTATGCAGTTTGTCACTTGTCTTGTAGTCATTAGTAATTTACAATGTGTAAATAAATAATAGTGAGCTAAATTGTGTTTTTTTTGAAGATGCAGTGTACGTGACTACTGACTATCTGCCGCACCAGTCAACATTTGCTGCCTTAGTCACACTGCACTACAACCAGTTTTCTGTTGTTTTTAACAGAGTGGGATTACCAAATAGGCCGAGCAGGCACCAGCCTACATTTTAGGGGCCCCACAACAACAAATCAAAATAATATAGATTTGAACATGGAGGAAAATTACAAGCTAGCTTTATTAAACTAAAAGATAAAAAATGAATCATCTCAGAGAAACAAAAACTTTACACAGAACGACTGAACTCGCTTACTATTATGGTTATTGGATGTGACGTCTAGCAAAAGGTAGACTTCCGAGATATCCTGAAAGATTTCGCCACAAAAATTGAGGATAATAGATGTGTAAACGAAAAGTTTTGTTGGTTTGTCAAAATTAAAAAAAAATGTTTAACAGCACAATAAGTTAATTTGTTTAATAACATTAATAACTGCTAATGTTAGTTTTGTGTAATAGTGTTTATTAAAACTGTTGATTGGTAAAATTAAATACATATTAGGAGATAATTGTGAGGGGCCTCAGATTTCGACTCCTAGGGGCCTCCACACGGTTTAACCTTGTATTTGTTTGTAAGTAGCTATACGTATAGAACTGTGGAAATTTAGTGAAAGTCTTACACTATCATACTTATGGTTGTGGCCAGTCTCCAATGAAGCTATATTACCATTTTAGGTACTGATGGTATTATAGCTGATGAGTATCAATTCATTGGATACAACTGGCAGTGCCGTACATCCTGCATTTTGTAAATGGTCCAGTTGTACAGTAATTGCAGTATAGTGACACTTTTAAGTAATCAAATAGTTACACAACCAACTGTATATCAGGTTTTATCAACGGTGCAGTTGCATGTCGAGTACACAGACTTACTTTAATCATGCTGTACTGGACTGTGTACTGTGCAGATAAGACGTTCGTATCCAGTTGTCCTTGTGTAGTCTGCACAGTCATGTTATCACTGTCGTCTGTAATAGCCACACTGTCTGTTATTCTTGCATATAAGCTGTCGTTCTATGGAAGAGAGTTGCAATGATTTCACAGTTGCCCTTGTGTTAAATGTTAATATACACAGCACAGCAGCAAGGTCTGTGTTTGGGGCTTTTGATGTACATTGCTTACTTGCATTATTGTACATGCTCACTGAATGCAGGATTTGTGTCTGCAAGCATAATTTACATTTGGGTGTCCTGTAAAGGTGTGAGGTTGCTTTCAATAATTTTCTGGCATGTACTGTAATGGTTTTAAACTTTATTTTTGTGCCTGTGAAGTTTATTCATTGTGATGTATGGTTATGCACTTTCCATTGCATATTAACAACTGTGTATAACTGACAATGGCGTAAGACTGGGTCAAGAGAAAATGCAGGACCATTTGCAGGCAGTGGATGATGCAGAACTGGACAGCGTGGCACCAGATTCTGTCATATCATTTCATGTAATGAATATGCAATGAATACAGTGTAATCTGCTTCAGCAAACAGTATATTTTGGTCACAATGATTGTACTATATATAATAAGAAAATGAAAAATATTGTAGGCTAACTAAATGCACATGACACACAATGTTGTCGTAGTTATCTTAATACTAAACAAATTACATCATAAAATTTATGCATGACACTCCAGCCATCAGTCAAAAAGTCCTGACATAAAATAAACTGGCACAGTCACAAACTTTGTCATGCTATAAAACCTACAGAAATTAATGTAACTGTAACATAATTATACTAGCAAACAATAGCTACATTCATTAAGCAAAACAGGATATAATAAGCAACATATAGCCTAAACGGATCAACATTTTCTTAAATGGTCCTGAACCTAAAGGCATGATGTAACCTAGGTTGTATTGAAAGCATCGTTAAATTATAACCAATAAATCTTGAATGGTCCTTCATTTTCCAGGTCCTGCATTTGCTACCCTATACTACAGTCTACATGTATACTATACTATACAAAATGCGTAACTTATGCTAAAAAAACTGATGGGTGGTAGCCAGGTTAATCTGCAGCAATGAAAAATAACTAACAACCGAATAGCAAAGAAGATACGGTCCTGAGTCCTATGTAGGAAATGGTCAACACCTATCAAATTGCAGATGACATGTGTCTTATTCATTGTCAGTGGTTCTGTGCTAAATATAGTCAACTCTTGGTTATACTAACAGAACTGTTGTAGTGTGCATACATACTGTTTAATGATCACAATAAACATACTGGTATTGTGTGATTACAAGCAGAGTTGTTTTTATCAGCTGAAATTGTTTACTTAGTGCCAATGACTGTCTTAGATTGTTGTTGCACGCTGTGATTGCAAAATGTGTAAATTACTGTGAATATCTTTTACCGTTTCTGAAACCAAATTAAACAACTGCAGAAAGTTTTAACGAGTTATTGCTTTTAGTAAGTAAAATACTGCATTGCACAATATCACACATCACCTTACAGATGCTTTCAACATTCTCGTTTCCAACATTTAACGTATGTCATACCATCATTACAAAAAGACGAGACAGTTGGACTAGTGGTCGAACAAACAAAATGATAAATATACAGCAAAACGAGAGGCTGTTTAAGTTGTCACATGGGCCTGTGCTATGCTAATTGCCGACTGAAAATCTTGTGAAGTTAATTCTAATTTACACTGTGTCCGGAAAAAAACTGCCACTATATTTTGCCACTAACTTTGCCAAATGCTGACCGATTTTCAAAACTCTTTCACCAACAGACTTAGTAACTTTGTAGTAAAGTGTCCCTCAAGAATTAATACTCACTAAATGTTAATATTTCTAATATAATCTTACCTTAAAGGTGCGATATGACCTACATTGTGTTGAAAGCGCCGTTAAACTCCAACCAACCAACCTTGTAGTAAAGTGATAATAAAATATCCCACTATCCCTCAAATGCGTCACTACCTTGTGAAATGTTTGTGCTAAAAATGGCCATGTTCCAGAGTTAAGCGGAGCAAACTGCCATGCAAAACTCTGCCATTTGAAACAGTTGCTGAAAAATATTCATCCAATTATGTTGGCACAATTTTGTTAACTGACGAAAAGATATTTACATTGGTCAAACCAAAAGAACCCGAAGAATCATCAACTGTATACAACTGCAGCAACCAAGAAGAAAGACGTCACGACAAAACGCTTGCACACATGATCAACATTCAGACAGTCACAGATGACATTAGTCAGCGAGTCACAAGTGGTTGAAAAAAACAAAAAAAAACAAAGTTTGATACTTGTTGATGGCGGAATCAAGGTTATTGAGGGCTGCTATCGTAACGTGATGCTGTTATAACAGTTGCTGCCCGCCATGCATTAGATCTCAAGCGAGGTCATCTTTCAGCAGGACAGTGCCCAACGCACATGGCGTTTGAGTCAGTCAATTTTCCTACCGATAACTTGACTCAGCGGTAAATTTGTAACGAAGTATTAGTAGAAGATCCCTCCATTCCCAAATCACGTTGTTACTGTACCTTGTGATTAATTGTTAATCGCCATGCACGTTTCAGGTTGTTGGTGTTTTTCTGACATTAATATTTGACAAGGTAGTGTAGCGACGCACTTGAAGGATGGTGTAATATTTTATTATCACTTTACTACAAATTTACTGCTTAAGGCTGTCGATAAAAGAATTGTGAAAATCGGGCAGTATTTGGCAACGGTAGAGGCAATAATATGGCACCTTTTTTCCCGGACACGGTGTATATTAGGGTTAGAACGATACCAAGCTCAGCACCCAATACAAACAGCGAGCTTCCCCACATCTTTTAGTTATCTTTTACTTTTCCATTTTCTCCTTTCTTACCTTTAGCTTTATCTATTTTCTTGATGCCCAATACCAATACCGATACCGGAAGTGACGTCATTCGTTCTAATAAAAATACATAAGTACTACTGGCGTGTATAAAGTAGCGTTCTTACTGTGGCCGTCGGCGGCCGTAGCACGCCCGCAATCGAACGTGTGCGAACGCAGGGGACGGTCTAAAAATTTAGCATTGAAGGTGTGCTACGTACGACTGTCGACCGCCGTAACACGCATGGACGTAACGCGAGACAATAATAATAATATACACATTTGTATAGCGCCATATGGTCGTAACTTCAGAGGCGCTGGGCCAGGCAGTGTGCTAGTA
>Ga0209780_1004244_pt1 | contig 10968 bp, 7 predicted proteins | sample WorMetexBAHAMAS2_FD_187384 | JGI IMG/M metagenome (GOLD analysis project Ga0209780, IMG submission 187384) | Marine gutless worms symbiont microbial communities from Max Planck institute for Marine Microbiology, Germany - Inanidrilus exumae... | ecosystem: Host-associated > Annelida > Digestive...
AACTGAGCGAAGCCGAGGAGACACTTCGCAACCTGCAGGATCAGCGGATGACGATCGAGAAAGACATCTCGAACAAGAAGAACACTCTATTCATCGACCGCGAGAAAGCCATGCCGCACCGCACTCGCTACCCGACCGTTTCCAAACTCCAGGGATACCAGTAACTACCGGGATGGACCCAGGACCTGCATTCCGGCCCACCCTGGTGTTGAGAGCGTCTGTGATATCGTATATACCGTTGTTATTTCACTACGTGACCGTTAATCGTGTCAATCACACGCTATTAGTAATGTATGTATTTAGGAAAACCTTCAACACGAGATCACAAGAGGTCGTTGATATATACTTAGACGTGTTTAACTCTCTACCTGCAGAAAAGGCTGTTACTATTCACAAAAGGAAATTTTTGAAAACAAATTTGCGTTACAAATAATGAATTGTGTAAGATATTTACTTATCATGCTAAGAAAGGACTGGCGACATTGCTAACCAGGTTAAAGAATTATATATAGGCCTACGTGTTGGCGTATACGTCGGCCGTTTTCGGCCGATATCTCTGCAACTATTCGTTCGACTGTCTTGTTCTTCGTTACGTTAGTTAAGGTTTTTTCTTCATTGTCAGATTTTATTACTGGCCCGCCTACACATAGAGTAGGGGGCCAGTATTGTTTTGCTCTCTGGCGTCTGTCGTCGTCTGTAACACTCCACGGCGGGCTATAATTAGACTGGAGGCGGCTTCACCCGCGCAGGCCAGGCAATGACGTCATGCCGCCTCCAGTCTAATTATAGCTGGCGGGCCAGTAGTGTCGATACCTTGTTTCAATAGAGATTTTCGTTTATCGTACAAGCATGTTAGCATTAGTACTGACAAGAAGACAGCTATGTACGGACCAGCATAGACAGAATATACATTTAGTGTGTCATAATATTGAATCATCGAATACTAACTAATAAATAGTTAATATGGAATGATACAGTGATCGAAGTATTATTATAACTTTTATGGTCTTTATTCGACATCTTGTAGAGTCCACTTGTATGACACTTTTAGCTGTAATAAATTAGTCACGGCTAATATTTTAGATGATTGTTCACAGTGTTCTATATTAATAATGCGAACTGGTATTAAAACCCACGTCCGTCAAGTCTATTAATGAAAGCCTACGTCCATAGAAAATTTCTGGCTCTCGCTACTACGCCACGATCCGCTATCCAAGCACTTACTGAGCTCCTGCTGAAGTCCAATGAAAATCATTTTAACTCCCTGAATTATGTAATCTTTATTCACTTCGTAAAATTCGAGTTGTCGACCAGTTGATGTATGCGAAGTGCGCGTGTTAGCAACACTAAAACAAGAAAACTGTAAATCCATATGGAGATGCGCCTGTGTTTAGTAAACGTTTACAAGTTTCGTGTACACGTTTACTAATTAAATGATAGGCGCATCCCTAAAATCCACGTAGAATGCAATAAACGTGAAACGTTAGAGTTATGGACAGCAGAGAAACACTGTCGGATAAATATTTACAAACAGTTCGATAGGTCGCATCGAATCACAATGTTGATCAATGAATGTCGCAACAACGACGAGCACGTTAGTGTTATTATAGGCGTAGTTTAGACTAAAACAACTATGATAATGACATCGACGACGACCACCGACACACATGCCGAATTAGGGACCGATCTAAATTAATTCACGGAGAAAGTGCGCTATTTTACGGCGAATTTTTAAATGCCCCGAATTTCACGGAAACAGCGTGGAGAGTGTACGAAAACTTTATGGAAATTTTACAAGCCCTACCGGCCCCTGGTTAAGGTCATGTATGTACAGGGCGGGCCAAAAAAGTGATACCTCTCGTACAATGTAATATAATTAGTAGAGGTATCACTTTTTTGGCACACCCTGTATAACAGTTAACTAATAAAAGCTTTCTTGTTCCAGTACATATCAAATTTGTCATCATTCATTAGTTATCAGACATTTACTAATGAATATACGAAAAAAGAAATTATGGTCTACACATTATGGTCTACTCGTGTGTTCACAGCTATCTGCTGTGTGAGTACGCAGTAAGTAATACCCGCCAATAACTGCAATTATTGCCCACGCCGACGGCTGTCGCGGGGGTACGGTTTTACCCCCGTTTGTCTGTCTGTCTCATTTTCCGCAAGATATCTCAAAAACCAATGCAGCTAGGATCACCAAACTTGGCACCGAAATGTTCCACGATGAATCCTGGGAAGCCGTTTATTTTGGGGGTCAAAAGGTCAAAGTTAAACGTCGCGAGTCACAAAAACATTTCCGGCGTGGGTCTTTGCACTCTTGTGAGTGTCGGCTTCATTTTATTACGCGTTGAAGCTTGGCACGCAGTGAACAACAAGGTTCGTATAGAAACATGCTGATAAAGTCAGAAAGAAATGAAACTAAATGTGTTAGCCTAATATCAACCAAAAGTCACTCAGTTCACGGAATTTCACGTAAGTGTGCGTTTTTCACGGAAGACGGCCAGTTTCACGGCCGTGAAATGGGGATTGATCCTTACAGATAACATAGGTACAGATTATGGTCCCGTGGGTCAGTTTTTCGCGCCAACGTGACCCGGCTACAACAACTTTTTCTCATCGTTTCGTTGAGTATTCGGCACAGTGTGCATAAAACAGTATTATTTCTACTGCATACAATCAAAACCTTAGTCACATTGAACGCAGGAAACCTACTTATTTGTGGTTTAGATTTTACCAACCAGAAAACATTCCGTTTCGTTTCGGCTATTTTATGTAGGCCTAATACGGGTTCGCAAAGTTGGCTGAATTTGAATTTCTTATTGTCATATCTCATTCGATACAATATTAGGCCTGTAGACGATACGGAAACACAGAATATAGTCCTAAGTTGCCTCATATACACAAGCCGGACCACAAATAGATTTATTTAAATGGTTCGACTTTATAATGGCAGCATAAATAGTACTCGGTGGTCAAGAAATTCGATCATATCAATCCAGTGCTGCGTCAATTTCACTGGCTGTCTGTTCGTCAGCGTACCAGATGCAAATTTAAAAGGCGTGACAAAGCCCATCGTGTAGCCCGCCCGGCACAAAAACTTAGAGATTACTGGACCAAAGTTCGCCAAATTTTTATCAGACGTAGAGGGGACATCGACGGTGTTAACGCATGCATCATGTTGCGATCCTCCTATCCGTTGTGGAACGCCTACGCACAGAATCAAGGTGGAGTATGCCAATTTTTGCCGAATCGCGCCAAGAATCGGTTACCATAGCAATGTCCCTTGAGCGATCGCGAAAAAGGTCGGATTGATCATGCCCACCCGTATATATACCTGTCCTGAAAATTTGGTGAAGATCGGTCTAATGTAATTTTGGGATGATTGATAATATCGGCAGAACATCTCTTCGGCATGCTATGCCGGGCGGGCTAAAATAGCGCGATGCCAGACTGCGTGTGTTTGAATGGGTTGGCACTAGCGTACCTGGTCGACAACTGTGTGACGGTCTCGTCCGTGGCCAACAGACAACACGTGGCATCTGTTGACACGCGGACGCTGGTTCTACGTCGAACAAGAACGGCAGGCTACTCGGTGCCACAGAATTCGCAGTTCCAGCACCCGATACGGGGGACGGTCTCCCAAATCTCGCATTGCTAGATGTTCGAACATCTAGTAATGCTAGATTTTGGAGACCGTCCCCCGCGTTCGCACACGTTCGATTGCGGTCGACCGACGTCAACGGCACGTAACGACCGTCGACGGCCGTTACGCGCCGTAAACGGCCGTAGTGAGAACGCCACTTAAGAGTAAGAATAAGCGCTGCTGCTGAGAAAATCAATATCGTTCCCCTGCACACAGGTCGCTTGCTGATTCAACTTTGTGACCTTGACCTTTGACCGGCTGACATCAGAAAACGTATATGCCAAATTTAAACTTTCTGCAGCTTTTAGTTCATGAGTTTGAGGCGGGCATAGACAAGACAAAGAGAGAGGGAAATACAGACAGACAGACAGACGACGCCGTGCAATGCGTATCGGAGGCTCCTAAAGGGAGGCCCCATAATAACTTATCGCTGACAGACTACGCTAACGTACGTTATATATAATAACAATCAATAACGATGTTAATAATGAACAGTTAAACACCAACAGGTAATGCTGTCTAACGTCGTTGAACATCATTATTAGCCGTGAAGCATCCTTCATGGAAGTATGCAGACTGATTGTGTTTCTCCGTATACTCAACTAATTTTGTTTCACATCTCATTTTCCGCCACAAATTATCGAGGGGCGCTGCACCCCGTCGCCCCCGCGGTTACGTCATTGATCCAAAAGTACTCAAAAGTGAAATACATATCGCAGAAATGCATCTTTGACGGGCAGCAAAACATAATTACGGTAAGTATCACAGGCTTATAGCATACATAGAGCGATCGTTTACTATATCAGTCTGAAATTAAGTTAAGGTTTTACGTCCCACTCGACACAAAAATAGATCATTTCACAGATGTTCCTCCACATCAGCTACCTTGTTTGGTGGTATAAGCAAACTAAGCCTAACAGTAACACGAGACATGCACCAGTAAACCGCAAGATATTGTAACAAAATATATTTTAATATAATAGGGGCCTAACTAAAGTCAGGTTTTGTCGCCTTGTATGACTTCCAGCCTGGTAACCAATCGAGTCTTTGCTTACAAAACAGGGCTTGCACATTTTTGTAGAACAGCAACGAAAAAGAACATTAACAGCATCCAAAAATAGCAATAGTTTGATTTTCGCAATGTTTCCTGCATTCGATAATACCCGCTTTTCGGTCCAAAGGTAAGCTGCTTCAAATATCTACACACAAATATGCATTCAGTCGCATCGCATGGCGACAATATTAATTGTACATTAACAACGAACAAACGATCAACATATAACCTAAAATTAATAGATTAAAAAGTAACAGATCTATCAATACTCGGTTCTGAGCTCACGTCTTTGGCAGCAGCACGATAGATAAACTATATACATGGAGCGCAAAAAACAGGAAAATGTACGCCGCGGTTAGTAAGTAAGCATACCGATATATTGCGGTCGGAAAACACCATTCATTTCATACAAGTATCGAGCGTTTTTGATCCCAAGAAATTTCATCCCCGGGTCCGAGACCACTTATTACGCTATCGGCCATCTATTACATTAACAAGGAAAGGTTCGGTGGGGTTGCGGCTTAGTAAAGGTTCAGAATAACTAATTGTATTTGGAGTAAATTATACAGATCACCATAGTGGTCCACGTACAGTAATCGGTCGGGTTTGTGTGTCCGGATAATAAATATTGAACTAGATGGAAAGTACTCTGAGAGAGTACAACTACCCGCAAAAGTTTGTCGACAACACTTGGCAACACTTGCCACACCTACTAAATTCTCGGAACTCCAGTTCCAGTTCCGAGTGTCGGAACTCGAACCACTTTGTTTAAGTTAAGGTATGATCATATGTCTCAGTGTCTCAGGTTTGATCGTTCGAAGAAGTATAAAATGTAAACAATCGCCGGTTTACGGAGTTTTTTTGACCGTTACTTCCACATCCCTCTACCGATTGTAACGAAACACGAACACGGTCTTCCCTTTCCCCCTAGGAACCTTCCCATAAAATTTGGTATAAATCCGTCCACAATCTTTTCAGTTATTGTGGTCACAGACAGACACACAGACAGACACACAAACCAACGCCGGTCAAAACATACTTCCTCGCTTTCGCGAGGAGAACTAGAAGAACTGCGGCCTACATATGTAAAACGTTGGTTTAGCTTGAAATTATCTAGGTCATAGTTGGAGATCAAGGTCATGGGTCAAAGTTCAAGGTCAGAGAAAGGAAAATGTTGCTAAAGTGGTGGATGCTATTAATAAATAAATTAATTAATTGTAATTAGTTCACTGTGCTTGCTCTGGCAGAATCCGGCGTTCACACCGCAGGGGCCCGGGACTTGGAGAGAGGCACTGTGACTGTCTGTCGTCGTTGCTCAGTGTATGGCATATTTTCCACACACTGATGGAAGCGTTCAGACACGGCACGTGTTACAGGATCAAACATTAAATTTTTATCAACTGTGCACGTCTACGCGTTTATACGACAACAAAAAAGTCAAACGCTTGCCTTTTCAGCCCAAATGGATGACGATCGCTTGGTAGCACGGTTAATAATGGTTGCAGGGGCGACCATTCCATACAGGTAAAAAACAGCACTCAGATGGTTTTAAAAAACCTCCGCGAGGGCGCCGTCTAGCGAATGCCAATAAAGCGCCGTGGCGCTAAGAGCGTGCGTGACAAAATCCTGGATCCGGATAATCAGCGGGATTTGAATAATCCGGATTGTGATCACCCGAATAGCCAGAACTTGCTCGAAACTCAATTTACAACTGCTTAGAGTGATTTGGAACACATGGACAAATTCGCAAGTTTGAACCATAGATGTAAAAACGTTTTTGTCACATTTTTCTACATTTTAACGTTTATTTTGCCAACTTTTTTTTACTTAAAAACGTTGTCATAATAGCAAGCAAATATTGTAAATTTCAAAAAGAAGCACTTTCAAGAAACAGCAACGAAACAGTAGGTATACTGTTTTCATTTGAAAGTCAATTAACGTTGAACAACCAAATTTATTTATTAATAACCCACTTTTTAACATTTTATCTGCCTATTAGCTGCCGGAAACCATATGCTAAATAATAACCGCGAAATTCTGTAGTGTAGCTCAAATTAATTTGCACTCATGTCAGGCACTAGGTACTGAAAATAAATATACAGATAACATTTTAGGCAACGTTTACAAACACGTTTTATTAGGCTGACCGCGTCCGTAGCGGAAAGAGTAATGTAACGGTCTGACGTCCGTCCGTCCGTCTGTCCGTCTGTCTGTCTCTCGCGTCCGCATACACACCGTGACTCACCCAGGACAGCATGCGACGCGGCCAGCGTACGTTTCGGCTCGACAATAAGGAGGACCGACATGATGGTTTTTGTCATGTTTTCACGTTTTTGGTGTTTTTTAAATTTTTCTTTCACCGTTGTACATCTGTATGACTCAAACTGGCACGTGTTCTTCGCGGAGATGATTACCGATCAAAATAAGCATCTTGGAGCATGTTAACCATTACTCAGCTCGAAAGAAAACCGTCTTGTTGAGTTTGTAACCAGTTCTTGAATGTCCCCTCTTCATAGTTGGTAGGGTTGCTTGTACAACATCGAGGAGACGGTTAGATGGCAGGCCCAGCTTGAAATGGCTCAGATGATCGGCTAAAGCAGCAATATGTCATCCCGCATCTTCCACTAACCAGAGGCGGACCCGAACGTTTTTGGAGGGGGCGGGGTGTGAGGATAAAAATTTGCCGAAAAGAGAAATGGATCTACACCCGCCGCCCCGCGGAAGGGTCAGGGAGGTCTCCCAGAAAATTTTTTAGAATTTGTGTGTAGAACTGTGCAATCCAATCGGTTAAATTCTAGACAATTTTCGGAAATTTTGGGCCGCTTAAGGCTTGTGTCTCGCCTGGGTCCGCCCCAGTAACAATGTGATCATGCGACCAACGGACACGGTTCGTATAGCGTGGCGTCGTACGGCGCGGCAAACGCACGTCCTCTCATGCTGTTATCTTCGTCGCATTCGCTAGGCGTCGCCACCGCAGCAGCGTCGCTGCCTTTCGACAGATGGCGATCGAATGTTGAACGCGTTGGATTGGAACGTCCGAACGAACTGTTGCCGTCTGCTAAGAATCCGAAGATCGACTACAACAAACACGCAATAAGTGGTCAAAAAATTTTGACGAAAGGCCGCATCGCAAATCGTACCGTTATTGAAGATTAAATGATCCCTTTTGCTGCGTGCATCGCAGCAGAGACTCCCCCATGCTTTTCAGTTGGCTCCCAATGCTTTTCAATTGGCCGGACAGCCCTAAAAATTGTCCGTTCCCGTGCGGGATCTCTATGTATGGTTCCATCGGCCCATGCGAGTCACCCCCCTCCAATCCGCATCTCGATCGGTGTTCATCCGTTATTGCAGGGCTCACGAACGTGACCAACAGACAGGCAAACAGACAGAAACACAGACAGTCCACACTATAGTCTTCGTCTGTAGCAATCAGTCGCATCTAGCTATTGCTGCCACGCGGCCTAAAAAGACACGAAAAGATAAAGAAAAAAGAAACTAGATACATGGCAAAGCCCAGCGTGGGCCAGCCTGGCATTCTGTTGTCCTAGCCTTCACGGACTATTGCCTGGACCGTTTCTTCTGAGCTACTCGGTTTTTGTTTTTATTTTTCCTTATTTTTGTTTCTGTGCCGTGCGCTATATTAAGCTGTCCATCTCGTCAGCTTTTGAGTGCACGTTAATAAAACTAAAAAAACTGCAGGGAATTATACTTTCATATTTTATGGCGGCGTTTCTGACTGCTTGTCAGGGACTATGCAGAAATTCTCAGTTTTTATATATAGTGGAAAAACGTTTACAACGACATCTCTTTCTTGCATGAGAAACTCAGAAAATGTATAGAATTTTCCCATTAGAAAGGACGCAAGTGTTATGTGCGGCCAAACAGTGGTAAATCTATTCCACAGAACAAGCAACTGTAATGGAAACGGCGCTGTGCAATGGAGCAAATTGCAGAATCAAATGCGAGACTGTCATGATATCGGTTAATCAATTATTCATAATGTTGAGGCTGTTCCGATTCAAAGCGAGTTAGGTCCATCTAATTGTCGACAATGACTGGCCTTTCGACACTGGCAAGTTGCCCGTGATAGTTTATGCCGCACTAACGTTAAAATTAATGTCCTGTACTTACTGGATTTAACGTTCCGGGTCACGCGTGACATCAGAAATTTCAGTGTAAGTTATAGCCCCGTCCAACCAGCAACAATGTCGAAGCGACGTTCGACTTTGTTGCCAAAAACGGCAACAATGTCGAACGAATTTATTTACCGTAAAATTTCGTCATTTTGACAAAGTGGAATGTTGCTTCGACATTGTTGCCGTTTTTGGCAGCGATCGGCAACGCGGTTTAGGCAACAATGTCGAACGAAATTTCGTCCTTTCGACAAAGTCGAAACAAATTGAACATTACCAAAAACGGCAACAATGTCGACGCAACGTTCGACTTTGTAAAAAGATTCGTTCAACTTGTAGCATTCGACAATGTTGCTTCGACATTGTTGCTGGTGTGGACAGGGCTTAAGCCAACAGCATCAACAAAATTGTCTTAGTTCCAGTCCAACATAACTGTAAGTCATATTGTTTCTTATTCTGGATGAAAACGTGTAAATGTTAACAATTAAATATGCGATATTGCTCGCCCTCCGAGTTGGCACCTTCCTGGAAGAAAAAGAAGAAAAAGAAAACATAAGAAAATTTTCTTTCTCTACACGTGCAGTTAATATTTGGAAAAGTTTACCAAATTCTGTAGTTGACCTAGATAAGTTTTGGTTGCATCCGGTGGCGTATGCAGGACTCAAGAGAGGGGATGCCACCATGGATTTAAACCGTTATATCTGTAGAGCGAGCGACATTGTATGTGGAATTTCATTATTTAATGACTTTAAATAAAGTACCGGTAGGCCTACTTTTTACAGCATTTTCTGTTGATTTTCATAATAAAAAGGCGAACTCCACTCCGCGCATAAAAATCAGAAATAATATAATTTTTTTATTTATCTTTCACTTTCAAAGGAGGATGTCATGACCTACTTGCATGCCCTGAATCGGCCACTGGTTGCATTAGAATGTTAGATGCAATTTCACGGCCCACATGACCGGAATTGGTAATGGATCGGTTCACGAAATAAATGTAGCCTATGCCCTATATATAATTTTATGTACAATGTTTTTGTATAATTTAGATGCGGACACAGAGGTGTTACATCTGTGTCCGTTGTATACACTTCGAGTTGAGTCGAGTCGAAAAAGGCGAAAGTGCGTCCTTCGCGTCGTCATAAAGTTAAGCCGATGGATTTGGTCACGCCGAGCGCGTGCTGATGACCCAACACGACCGCTTCTTCTGCTCTATCCAGCGATTACCGCCTAGCCACGTGCACATGGGCCCGGATCAATAGGTGAAGGCCGGTATCAAGCGTGGGCGGTTGCCAGTCACCTAGAGATGCGCGTATTTCGATTTCAAAAATACCGTGGTAATAGAGCCATACGTATCCGACGAAGTGACGTCACAATAATCGACGATCTCTATGTTGTAGGGCAAGCTGTCGTACTTTGAGAAGTTAACTGATGAAGATTTGTCACGTTACGTAAATAAAACTGAATCGAAAGGCAAAAGCTTAAGCGATCAGACTGTATAGCTGCAAAGTGTTTACATTTCCTTGCCCTACACCATGGTGGCCAGAACAGCTGGCATAGATAAAAATAAAAAATTACGTCACTGTTAATCTATGTATACATAGGGTGAAGTGACGTCACAGTAATCTATGGTCACGACACGATCTCCATGTTGTGGGGCAAAAATGGTAAAAGAATTTTGAAGAAAGGCCGGAGCACATATCATGCCATTGTCAAGGATTGAATGACCTCTTTTGCTGCGTACACCGCAGCAGAGACTCCCAACTTTTTCAATGGGTCGGAGTCGGACAACCACAAACATTGCTCCTTCCCGGGAGAATCTTGAATCCCATGATCCCATCTAATACATGGTTCCTTGGGCTCACTGAAATCAGCCTCCCAAACGGCATCTCGATCAGTTCAGCCGCTTTTGCTGGGCATATCCGTGCTGTGATTAACACATATGTCGCTGCGTGCGACATCTGTAGCAATAGGCCACATCTTTGCAATGTACTCGATGCGGCTAATAATTACAGGCTGCGCGGTAGCGCCAGCCCTGTGTTAACGGCCACTGGTTTTGTCAATGGGAAAGGGCAATTTTCGACCCCCCACAGAATCGACACCCCTCAACCGATCACCAAAAAATTTGT
>Ga0209780_1004245_pt1 | contig 10968 bp, 7 predicted proteins | sample WorMetexBAHAMAS2_FD_187384 | JGI IMG/M metagenome (GOLD analysis project Ga0209780, IMG submission 187384) | Marine gutless worms symbiont microbial communities from Max Planck institute for Marine Microbiology, Germany - Inanidrilus exumae... | ecosystem: Host-associated > Annelida > Digestive...
CAGGCCTGCCGTCCTTTCCCCTTTTATAACGTGTAGATTAAACGGTGCCAGCACTTGTAATATTGTATAGATTGTCATTCTTGTTATATTCGCCGATTTGTGTTCATTTATTAAACTGTCATTTCCATATTTTACTCATATACCACTAAACTACAAGGCAATCAACCATAGCTACGGAACCAGTTTTCGTAGACTAAAAAGGTCAATGGTTGCAGAGATGGTATGGCATGTTTCGCGAAAAGCATACAACTGTACTCCTGCTGGCTGAAATAAGTGCATTGATTGTACAGTAGATGGTGTAAGACCTGGAGGTAGATCAAAGTGAACCTGGAGTGAGGTTGTGGAAAAAGACTGCATGACCAAACAACTAAACTTTGAGGATGCTGTGGACCAAAGTAAATGGAGGAAATTAATTAAAGACATTGAATAATACCCACAACGATAGGGAGTGGGTGAGTGATACGATATGATACAATACGGTATATTTACGTGTGCTCAAAAGCTGGTGAGATGGCCAGCCTAATCTAGCGCGTGCACAGAAATGAAAAATAAGGAAAAACTAAAAACAAACACCGAGTAGCTTAGAAGAAATGGTCCGGGCAGTAGTCCATGAAGGCAGTCTGGTAGGAAGAAGAGAAACTATGGGGGTAGGATGTTTTTTTTCTGGTAGTGGCTCATGCGGATTTTCCTGGATAAAGACTATGGCTGTTATTGCTACTGCTGCTGCTGCTGCTGTTGTGGCAGTTGTTGTTACTTAATATATTTAGAATGTGAATATGTGTATTAACATTGATGGCAATGTGTTTAGGAGGGCAAACGAGTGTTTGGCACGTACTTTCGGGTTGGACTGTATGGATCCAAGTTTGGTGATCTTGACAGGCAAGAGTTTGTATACAAGGAGCCAGCAATCACCAAACTGCCTGAAATCTCACACAGGCTTGAGGTAGATGATCACACCGGTATGCTGACTGAGTTATTCTACCTGCTCATGTTAAGCAGTACCAAATATTGTTTTTTTCCTGTTAGCAAACACGTTGCTCTTTTAATTGGCCAGATATGAATGAACATAATAATGAAATAATTGTCAGTATTATTACAGCCAGCTGAAAAGATATTGAAACACAGAAGTATGGAATAGAATGTAGTTGAATATTTAATGCCACTGTCGATGTAGCAGTAAGCTTTATTGAAGGTATTATCAGAATTGTTGTTAAGTTCTGTTTTATTATTTGCAGACTTTTTATGCGGAGAAGTTTGGAACTGGAGTTGTTGAGATTGTGAAGGATTCAAACTCGGTGGAACGTGACAAACTTGATCCTAACAAGGTATGACATCGGCATAATGGTCAGGCAGACTTTACATATCACGTCTGCTACAGTGCTTTGACACTGTTAGATTTATCCTGCAAGGTTATCTTCCACAACAAGCAGAGAAAGAAAACTGATATGAACTGATTAGCCCAGGTTCACCAGGAAACGGTCGTTATAATGGAGGAGGAAAGCTTTACGTAATTGCACAACAGATGACATGTTGGCGACTAGCAGCTTTAAAAGAATTGATTTGGGCTTTACCTGTAGACCACCACCTCCACGCTGCCCTATCCCTTGTTTCTCTTTCCCTTCTTTTTTCCCTTCTCATACTCTCCACAAGCATGCAGAAGTGACATAATCTGTCGTTAGACAGACCGTCCATAGGCAGCAGGACTGATACTGTACCACCTCGGTCTAGCCACATGAACATATAAAATCCAAATTGCTGCTGCATACTGCGCTAATGTTTTATTTTGATTTATCTGAAATACAAATCTTGATCTCGTAAAGAACTATACCAATATAACGCGATTACCGAGGTCTTGCCAACAGTATATTGCACTAATGTAAGTGATAAGTAATTGCTGAGATATCAGCCAGAAACAGCAACAAAATACCAGTACATAGAAAAGATTGTGTTGCATGGTGGCATAGCGGTATGGCGTGACTTGCGACTGACAGGTCGCTGGTTCAATTCCCAGCTGGTCCGCTTTCACGGAACATAGGTCGTCTCAGCCTTGCATCCCTCCAGGGTCGCTAAATTGAGTACCTGCTTCAGCTCGGGGTAAAGGCGGGATTCTCACCTCTTCTGGGTGGCAGGTAACAGTGTGTGATCCCATATGGCATGTCAGTTGCCAGTAGCGGTGAGACATAAGTTATTGCTAATTGCTATACACTGTTTACTTTGCTTTACTTACTTTACATGTATCGTGTTTTAATAGTGTAGATATGGCTGAATTTCAATTAGGTTTACTAATATAGCACTAAATTAAACTGACAGCAACGAAAAGCAAGGCTTTTGCTGACGTTAGTGTGTTTCCAATTCATATTGCAGTGTGATGATAATACTGTCTGTGTAATGGCTGCTGCAGGTGTACATACAGATCACATATGTCGAACCATACTTTGACCTGTATGAACTGCGCGAACGTGTCACATTCTTTGATAAGAATTTCAACATCAGTGAGTTCATTTTTATACTCTGTTATATTTGTTATTGCATTTTGGACTTTGTTGTCAGTTAGTGAGAAATTTTCTATTATAATGGTTGCAAGTTATTGTTGAAATATGTCAGGTTTGTGAAGTGTGACGTCGGATTGAAGTAACTATGAACATAAATTTAATGCCTTCACTTTTAAGAACTCTTGCAGCATATGGTCACTGTTGCAGAAATTTGTTGTATTTGTCACAAGCGGTTGATTTTAGGCCGCATTGCATACATTGCATAGATGTGGCCTATTGCTGTAGATGTCACACATCACATGGTATGTGTATCCGTCTGTTTGTGTGTTGGTCACAAAGATGCAAAAATGGCTGAACCGATCATGATGAGTCTGTTTTTTGGGGGGTGTGTCACTGCTCTGATTGAGTGATGTGTGTGCGTGCTACTATAACACAGGATTTTTATATGAGTTTTATTAAAATAAATGAAGAAAATAAAGCAATGGCTACCGGCCAACAATTTACCTGGCCACACCACTATATACAAACGTTGGCCCCACAATTTACCTGGCCACACTACTACCAGTCAACAATTTACCTGACCACACTACTACCGGCCAACAATTTACCTGGCCTCACCGCTAGACTAACGTTGGCCACACAATATACATGGCCACACTCCTATCGGCCACACAGTTTACCTGGCCACACCGCTAGACTCTAATGTTAGCCACACAATATACAACTAATAATATAATCGAACAAACTAAGTACAAGATTGATATTTACCCTTTTACCGCAACGCAACGTCGCTAACTCTTAACCTCTACACGCTACACCTCACGAACACTACCTCACTTGAGGCTACACACGTGACTACCAAGTCACCGAAGGTCACCCCTTTCAAATTATTCTAACAAAAAATACTTCGACGTTAAACTAACGTCCAAACGACGTCGAATTAATGCGCCAAAATACGCACTCACCGACGCACACTGCGTCTAAACTCACGGGCTACCTCGCACCCGTCAAACTGGAGTTCTATAACTAAACTAAACTGACTGACTTTAGGCCCGGTTTTACTTTTATACCAGCCACCGATCCCGGCCTAAAGATCATGAGGCAGGCCATCAGGTGATGTTCCAGCCTGCTAGACATCACATGAGAACGTCAAGGCAAACACGGACACGTAGAGCACAGTCTAAATATAGCAATAAGTTCTAGACCAGACAACATGATTGACAGCTGACTGGAGACGTGTCCAAAACAATGCCACATACACGCAGTGGCGTCTCCCATCGCATGGGCGGCCCTGACAGGGGGGCAGTCTAATGTGAGCCCAAAGAACTATTGTTAGATGGGGGTCAATTCATTTGCTGCTGCGAGGGTTGACAAGACTACAATGTGGCCTCTTGTCAAATTTCTTTGCATACTTGTTTAAAATACTTTTTATACTTGTTATATAATGCATCGACTTGCTGTTTATTTATATTTTTCTGGTGGTATCACGTTTGTCATTTGTGGTAATTGTGAAACAATTTTGACTGTTGAATTATATGACAAATTTGTTGCGTGGATCAGAGCGGTTTGTGTACGAGACGCCGTTCACCGTGGACGGCCGGGCGCATGGAGAACTTCATGAGCAGTACAAACGCAGGACCGTCATCACGACGTCTCATGCCTTTCCGTACATCAAAACACGACTTGCTGTCGTCAGTCAAGAACAGGTTCTTCCTTTGTCCAACCCAGTAACTGCTAAACATGAGTCGTCTTCACTTGCTTACTTGCTTGCTTGCATGACTCCTTACTAGTGATCCTGTGAATGATGACACTAGGTTTCTTTATGTCTCCTGCACTTTGCCAGTATATTCTATGTATGCTTTTTCTGTCATTTTTTGGTGTTTATTTTTTAGTATTATTTGTTGGGCATCCTTTTGACTATCCTGCCCGTGTAGGCCCGGGGCCATCCCCCCTCGTCCCTTCACTTCCCCATGTCCCCACCTTCTACTCTAGCTTTTAGTATCTTTTACACAGGAGCTGGTTTTAGTTTTTGTGTGTGTTGATTTTGTGTCATATGTACTTTTTAGTTAAGGACGCATGCTTTGTATTTGATTTAGTTTTGTCTTGTGGTGTGATAGTTGTCTCCCCCTGTTGTAGGGTCTAGCGTAATAATTTAAATGTGCCTCTCGATCCCGTTCACTTTTTGGCTGGCTGCTGAACAAAAAGGCAGCCAGGATTGAAGTTAATATATCGCTGGCTTTTCTTTACTGGGTAGCTGGTAGGGATAGCTCTCCATTTCTGACCTTTCGTCTCTGATATAGCCATATTAGTGCTGAAAAGGGACGTTAAACTCCAACCAACTAACTAACTAACTTTGACTATTCTTTTCACCCACATTACTTCATGCTAGCGTGGTCCTGTGCTCATTTATGCATTACAAGTCACAGTTTTGTCAAAACAGCTAAGTGGATCACACAGGCTACACTTGAATTTCTTTACCTTCAAAAATAATTCCTTTTGTAACCTTGTTCCAAACTTAACTTAGCCATCTTTAGGCCACATCACCTTCATTCCTTCACGCAGTGCTTAGATGCGACCTATTGCTACAGATGTTGCACGTACCACGGTCCGCGTGTCGGCCTGTCTGTGTCTGTCTGTGTGTTGGGTACACCGGCGAGCTGTGCAATAATGGCTGAACCGATTGAAATGCCTTATGGGGGCTGACTCACGTGGGTCCATTGAACCATGTATTAGACGGTGGTCTAGATCCAGCCACAGGAAGTGGCACTTTTGAGGGGGCATGTGCCGGCACGTTGTAACGTACCCGCACATGACTGCATTGCACACTGTTTGCCTGCCGCCGCGGGCGAATGTGCCTGCTAGAGCATGCAGCAGACGAATGCATTCGCTACTGTCAGGGGTGACAAGATAGCAGTGTGGCCTTTTGCCAAATTACTTTGGACAGTTGTTTTGTTTTTTTTTCACTGTGGCACGTTGATCGTCGCAAGTGCTGTCAAATTACTTAGAATGTCTCAAGTTATCACACTGAGCAGCCACCTTTGTTTACAATGCAATGAACATAATGCGGGGTGTCACTTGATTCGTCTATGGCAGATTACACTTGTTTCACTTGCAGTCAGTCTGTCCATGCATTGTTCACGTTGAGAGGTGTGACTATAACTGTTCATCTGCGTCCTCTGTCTTTATGCTTCGTCTGCAGGGTTGCTTACCTGAATCATTTACATACGGTCATTTTTTATCGTTCTTTTCTGCTTATTTTTGGCACACACACAACACACACACACACACACACACAAACTTTGTAGCCTGTGTTAGCCGGAATCCACAGTTAAGAACTGAAGGATTTTGTTTGACTGAAGTTGTTCCACTGTCTGTATGCCCTTGCTGGCAGCAACCAGCAAATTTGAGTTAGGGAGAAGATTCCAGAGTTGTGCTCATTGGTGTTACCGACACTGTCTCCATATTGTGTTATCTATGCGCCACACTATTTCTTTATTTTAGAGCCCCGTGTGGGTCCCGGGGCTGTAAGTAAGTGGGTGTCTAAGTAAGTAAGTAAGTGACTCATTTATGAAGTGCCGGAACCAGAATAGGTTCTCTCTGGCTTTAGTTTTTTTGGGGTTCATTTTATGTTGTAGTATATTTTGTTACAGATGCATGTTTGCTTTGTTGTGTTTGTTTTAGTTTTTCAGTACTTAGCCAAGAGATCGGCCGGGAAGCACGTCTCTGAAATGACCTATTTTATTTCGGGTGGGATGTAATGCCTTAACTCAATCTTTATTTTAGACAGCAGTTTCAGTTGCCGTTGTCTGCAAATATGATACGAGTATCTGGCATTCATACATTGCTGAAGGCTAAATGAGTCGAGGCTGGTCTTGACAGAAACTGTCGCTGACGTTGATCATGTTCTGTTCATTGTGATTGCGGCTTTCACTGCAGGTTGTGCTCACGCCAATTGAAGTTGCTATAGAGGACATACAGAAGAAGACGAAGGAGCTTGCAGTGGCTCTCAGTCAGGAGCCGCCGCATCCCAAGATGCTACAGATGGTGCTTCAGGGTTGCATTGGCACAACTGTGAATCAGGTGAATGTTGCACTCAGTTGTAGGCGTGGTACTAATGTAATGATAGTTCTCATATTCAGTATGATTGTAACAGTTCCTGCACGAAGCAAGAAAGTAACAATGCGCCTCTGGTTTCTCTGTGTCTATGGTGGTGTGGTGGTGCAGCATGTCTGTGTTTTTGTATGTATGTCGGCGAGATTTATTAAAAAGTGCGAAATATAAAAATCTTAGTTGTTACTTTGGCCAGTAGCCTTTATGTCACACTCCATATTCAGTACTTTGTAACCTCAGATGTGCAGGCTTTCTGTGGCCTAAAACTTATAGGCAAAGCTCTACCACACGGTAGAAGCATAAAAAACTATCCCAAAACTATGGTATGGAAAATGACCTGTACAGTACAGTACAGGCCATGGCCCGGGCCCTTTATTTCCCCACTTCCCCACCTTCTACTCTATCTTTTGGTATCTTTTACTTTCCCCTTTTTCTTTCTTACTCACTTCATCTGTTTTATTGCTTTTCCGTCCCTTCCCATTTTACCAGAATAGCCCCACTCTGCTTCCAGGCTGGATGTCGTAGGAGGTGACTAAACCTGGCTTTAGTTTTTTCTGTTGATAATTAGTTAAGGATGCTTGCTTGTTTTTGTCGTATTTTTTTAGTTTTGTCTTGCGGTGTGATAGTTGCCTCCCCCTATTGTAGGCGCTAGCATAATAATTTAAATGAGCGTCGCTATCCTTTTCCCCTTTTGGGTGGCTGCTGAACAAAAAGGCATCCAGGGCCCTCACCTGGTGTGCCCATCATGCCATAAGTTCTTGCGTCATATCACGTAGTTCATTGCCACATAACGTAAGGTAACTACAGATCACATTAATAATTTTTCACTACTGCATAATTATTTCCGGCTTCTTGTATTTTCGAGCTGCTTCTGGTTGTCTGACATGTAATTACGTTATTTGTACAAAGCGATATTGTAGCAGAGCGACTTTGTGAGTTACCGATGTATCATTGTTAGGGTCCTGTTGAGATGGCTGTGGTGTTCCTGAAGCCAGTCGCTGAAGGTGAACGGCTGACCAAACACCACAACAAGCTGCGCATTTGTTTCAAAGACTTTCTAAAAAAGTTAGCATCATTTTCTTGTATGTGACATGCCAGTAGAGTCATCAACAGAAGTTGAATGTTCTACGGTGCCATTTCAGTGATCTATTTCGTTATGGCAGTGTTATTTCTGTCCTAATTCATGATTGATGTGGTTTGGACAAAAGCAATGTGATTTATTTTTTTTCAAGAGCGTAGTTATGTTTTTATTATGCTTATGTTATGACAACCTTTCATCCACCTTGAGAGCTGTGTATGCATGCACATCTGTCTGTCTGTCTGTCTGTCTGTCTGTGTGGTAGATGCGGTGACACTTTGCAGCGCAACAAAGCATTGATCGGCGTTGATCAGAAAGACTATCAACGTGAACTTGAGCGAAACTATCATCAGATCAAAGACAAACTGTCGCCACTCATTTCATCGTCAACGCATGCAGACTCAGCGCGCCGCAAACACAAACGGTATGCAGCACTGCATGATCATTGTACCGTAATGCACTCATCAGCCACTTCTTTTGTGTTTGCGTGTTTATGTATTCTGTGATGGCAAACATTGTGCTAATGGGTCCCGGTATGCAATTTGCTACCATTGTATACGACAACAAAGTGGACAGCGTGGCGCCGCCGGGCGAATACATTGTAAACTTATGACTACTTGTTGCAGCGCGGCGCCCACATCGATATTACACGCGCCACACGCCATATGGTCCCTTTGTGAAAACATGACGTTATCCACAAAAACCGGAAGTACATAACTTATTGCATTCTCGTCGGAGGAGACCCAAGCCACCGTCACAGGTAACATATTCAGAAAATCTCGTGAAGTTTGGACGTGATTTTTACCGCGCGACGCTATGCTGACAAGGTAATGCATGTGTTTCTCTGTCAGTCCGTCTGTTTGTAACATGTCGATGTTTATCGAAACGGCTAAACGCAGGATCACGAAAACAACGTCGCACGATAGCCTATCGATTATAGTTTTCTGACGCCAAAGATCTAGGCGATACTTCGATGGCGTCATCCCCAAATCGGCGACAAATACAAGTGAGGTAGGTTAAAATCGTCGATTTTGTATACAGGTAGGCTATATCGAGTCCTAGCCTGTGTAATTCACCTCTGAAAGAGTCGTGGTCAGGAGCACATAGCAATCAATTTTGAGGGCTGCAAACATATATCTGGAATGGCTGAAGCTAGATTAATCAAATTATGTACATAGGTAGGTAGAGTTGGTCTAGTATTAGCCTCAGGATCACAAACTGCCTCCTAATGGGTGTGTCAGAGTCACGTGACCCATTTGAAAATTTTTCTTCAATCATACCTTTGGAATCGGTGAATCTAGGAACTTTACATTTCTTATGCTGATTCATACTGGTTAAAGTAAAAGTAAAGTAAACGTCGATTTGTATAGCGCATCGTCGTAAACCACCTCTAATGCGCTCAGGAATAGCACGTGTTAGAGGGATCACACAGTTTTACCTGCCACCCACACGTTTATCCAGGAGTGGAATGAATCATCCTGAGACGCGTTAAACTAGTAGCCGCTACAAATGTCTATCGTAGCCGTGGCGTTAAGTTAGATGGCTACACGTAGCCGCTACAATTGCAATCGTAGCCGTCGCGAGCCAAAAAAAAGTTGGCTACGTGTGTCTCGCGTTGGTGGGCGGAGCTTACTGAGGTGAGTGATAATGCGTGAAAGGTGGGATTTGTGTATAATTGTTGCATTTTTAATACTTAGATTTATTGATTTACATGCTGACGACGGCCGACGGTGATATCGCACTTATAAATAGCGTTTAAGTGGCGTTTGGCTGGTACTGCTACGGCTACGGCTAGCGTGCCCGTTAAATTATGCTACGCTAGCTACTGTTAGCCCAGCGTAGACTACTTCCTGTAGCGGCTACTAGTTTAACGCGTCTCTGCCTTTACTTCGTAAGCATTAACCAGATGGCGCCACCCGAGCGATTACATCGGATTACAGCTCACTACTCATTTATCGACCTCAAAAGGATGAAAGGCTGAGTTAGCCTAGTTGGCTGACCTTGTAGCGGATGGTTTACCCCCATAAGTGGTCACCCACAAGCCGCAGGTCGAGCGTAGGACAGGGAATGTTCGCCGGTCACAGCCGACGTTCTATCACTGTGCCACGGACTACTAGTGCATGCGTGATAAATTACCACCAAAATGGATGTGTTTGGGGGTCACGTGACCTATTTACATTTTGGGAGATAAGTGATAATATCTGAGAAATGGTGCAAGAAAGAGACTTAGTTGCTTTGAAAAACTAATAATGAATCGTATGTGGCCTATAGAACGGCACCATTACTGGTGACCTTGAATGAAGGTCACTTTTGCTGTCTGAAATCTCTATCTCCCGTACCTCAGAAAATGTCTACGATATGTTTACACATGAATTGGAAAGCACGTGTGGCTTGTAATTTCAGCCGTCTTTTCGAAAATGAAGCGGTTCTCAAGGTCACATGCCCCCATTGGAATTCAACCAGATCGTTGGCATCAGAACAATTAGAATGTCTGGGCTATCATATGGCGTTGTTTTTGTGATCATGTGTTTAGCCATTTTGGTACAATACTGGACAGACAGACAGACAGACAGACGACCACAGTGTATGTTGCATTAGCATAGCGTTGTGCGGTAAAAATAAAATGATGTGCGTTATTTTCGCCACGCCTGATATGTACAGCAGTGACCGATGTAAATATGTGACTGGAAAATTGTGATCTGAACTGACTGTTAATAACTTGTTACCCCTTACTGTTAACACAGCCTGCAATTAAACGTCTAAAATGTTGCTGTTTAATGAAAAAAAATCATTGGATCGCCTTTTTACTTTTGGCAACCTGTAGCATTCCGGTAAGCTCCATTGTTTATATTGATTCATAAGCAGATATGGCTGCATGTTGTTTCGACGTAATAATGTAGAATTTCATACATCCTGCATGCATTTTTCGTTTTGTATTACCCTGCGATGGGGCCGGGGTACCCCCTTTCCACCTTTGCTCCTCCCTTGTCCATTCACTTCCTCATCTTTTGCTCTTTATTACTTTTCCCTTTTCCTTTTCTCGTTCACTTTAATTATTTTCTTCTATTGTCCATCCGGTCCCTTTCTACCAGAATCGTCCCACTCCGTTTCCAGGCGTGAGGTCGTAGGAGGCGACCGAACCTGGATTTAGTTTCTTTTTTGTTTATGATTGTGTTATCTGTATTGCTTAGTTAAGATTTATTCTGGTGTTTTGTTGTATTTGGTTTAGTTTAGTCTTGCGGTGTGATAGTTGTCTTTGCCTGTTGTAGGCGCTGGCGTAATAATTTA
>Ga0209780_1004246_pt1 | contig 10968 bp, 11 predicted proteins | sample WorMetexBAHAMAS2_FD_187384 | JGI IMG/M metagenome (GOLD analysis project Ga0209780, IMG submission 187384) | Marine gutless worms symbiont microbial communities from Max Planck institute for Marine Microbiology, Germany - Inanidrilus exumae... | ecosystem: Host-associated > Annelida > Digestive...
GTCATGCTCTACTACACATGGCGGCCGAGTGCGTTAACCACTCGGCCACGAAAGCAGGTCAATGGGGTGGGTCACTTTGAGCAGAAATTTTAGGGGGAAGGGGGTCTCCCAGCAACAACTGTTGGCGTCGGAAAACTAGACTCCCTGTGCTATTATGTGTGGCATTGTTTGCGTGATCCTATGTTTAGCCGTTTTGATACAATACCGGCATGTGACAGACAGACATGTCACAGTGACGGTGAATACCCGCACTAGCATAGTGTCGCAAGGGTACAAACTCTAAGAACTTTTGGTCTATAGAACGAATTTAGATTAGATTAGACTGCTTGAATTTTTGGTCTTCCAAGATTACCTTGGACGTACTTTCTCCATTTATCTCTGTCGCTCTGATTGACTCTTCCATGCATAGTCCTGTCCATATACTGATGTTGTCCATTCAGGAGTTCGTGTCCAGCGCACATCTGAATTGGGGCACGAATCGTCCTCACACCAGGAGACCGAGTGATGGACGGCCGCCGACGTCGCGCTGTCGAAACTGCTGTGACCGCTTACAGATGCCGCAGTATGTTCAGGCCAATGGACAGAAACTAGGGCATATTCAAAGCAGTCTGTTACCAGTAGGAAGATCGATATCGAATCGAATCTGCGATCCCTCCCCCCCCCAAAAAAAAAATCAATGGAATTCGGTGGTTCATTAAAAAACTAGAATCGTTACAACACTAGTTTTGACTGACACTGCTGATTTGTTGACAGGAAGGGCACCTGGCCCTTAAAATCTGTGCCATTTATTTCCAAAGATGGGGAAGAGTAACAGTGATAGTGATGGAAATGATTGTTGGTGGTGATGTGTAGCCGTTACAGTGATGGAGAATGCCAGTGATCATTCCTCTTCGCCTCTCAGCACCGATGAACAATCTGTCGATGACAAATCTGTTGTTACACTTCGTTTTATTACCAGCTCAAAGGTGCAGTTCAGCAGTCGCACTCTATTGCTGTTTGAGTCGCAGCTTATCATCTCAAATTCTTCTCAACTGACAGTTTTCGGGCCACAGTGTGCTCTGCATCTGAATGGTTACCGGTGTGGTTCAGGGTTCAATGGTTGGATAATTTGTCAGGATTGCCTGGTACAGGCTCTGGGGCTGTGTTGTACCCACATCGATTTGTTGATTTCGGCATTTTATAAGTTGTTTGCTTACTTACTTACTTTTTTTTTTAGTTATTTACTTACTGTCTTACTTATCTACTTCCTTAAGAATAGACCCATTCCATTTCCAGACTGGAAGTCATAAGAGGCAACCAAACCTGGCTTTAGTATATTTTGTGTTGCAGTATATTTTGTTACAGATGCACGTATGCTTTTGTTGTGTCAGAATTAGTTTTTCAGTTCCAAGACGAGAGATTGGATGGGAAGACCCGAAATGAAATGGGTGGGATATAAAACTTTAATTCAGTCATTCAGTTACAGCCACCAATGCAACGCTATTTCTTGTTTCAGTGTATTCAGAGCATTTCCCAAATGATCAGCGATTGAAGGTCTAAGTATAAGCGAGTGGTTCACTTATATTGCTGTCATGTGACCGTCAGAGTCTGGGAAAGTCGGGTACTTTTTGCTGTCTTGGAAATAATCACACAGCTGGAAAAGTTGGGAAGTTTTATACTGCTTAGAGAATAGATGATTAGTTTGCTGCATGTTAGATTAACAGAAGCTCAGCTATCACAGAAGGATTAAACAACATGCTGCATCAGTTGCAATCTTGTAAACTGCTACAGAACTTTATGAAAAATCCAATTTTTAAAAGGCTTGCAATACGTGAATGACCATGAAGGTCACACAAGGTCATCAGAATTGCTGCATATCAACAGGCCATATTTCACTTCCTGTTAGTTTCTCTATCTTGCACTGTTATTGAGATATTACCATATTTTATGGTGCACCTGTCTGCTTGTGACATTGCGGAGTCCTTCAGTTTTGATCAGATAGTGGAAATTTCGGTTTCTTAGATAATACATGCTATGTTTCTGGAGGTATGGGAGTTAGAAAGGTTTCAAACAGCAAAAGTGACTGTCAGTTATTTTTCTCTTTCTCGTGCTTCAAATTTGGTGGTCCACTGGCTTGTTTTTATTTTGTGGAATGTCACTCAAGTTTATCGAGATTGCTACTATTTGACATTTCACCATTTCACGTTCTGTTAATCGTCTGTACTAACATTGTCTTTATCTTGCACTGTTTCTGAGATTTACTCATATTCAGAAACGTCCTTCAGTTTTGATAGGACAGTTGAAATTTCCCTTCATGTGTAAACACATAGTAGATAACACATGCTATATTTCTGGAGGTACCGATATGGGACTTACAAAGGTTTCATATAACAAAAGTGGCCTTCATGGTCACTCAAGGTCAGTGGTATTGGTGCCATTCGACCGGCCATGTCATTCTGGGCTCTCTTGGGGGTGATCCTGTTCGAGCTTCACCCAGATCTTTGGCTTCAGAAAACTACAGTCCCAGGGCTATTGTGCAGCATTGTTTGAATGATTCTACATTTAGCCATTTTGATAGAACAATAACATTGACTTGTGATCGACAGATGGATGGACAGACACACGGCCACCAGTATATAATGTGCTGGCATAGCATCTTGTAGTAAAAATTTAACCATTGTGAACGTGCTTGCTATGAAACTGATGTATTTAATTTATTTAAAAGTTATAAACTACTATTGTTCTTATTTGTGTATAGGAGGCTGGAAGCATTATTGGCAAGGTATGCATTTGCAGTGATGTTGACGGTTTCATCACTGTAAACAGTTTTTCATGTTAGGCCTATATTACAATAGTAGCTGTATATCTTCTGAAAGTACGAGAGTTGGAAATTCTATTATCTCAGTAGATTTCTATTTTTCTACTACAGAATGTTATTTTTGTACATGATGACTGAAATATTTGAATTATGCAACAAAATTGCCAGAGTTTTTAATAGTATTTTAGAAAAGTATAGGCAACATAAATACAAATATACAATTTTAAAACTATTACCATGTGAATATGTTTCTTTATTAGACGATGCGGTAGCATCGTAGCCAAGAATTAAAAGAGATGCTACCAGCACTAGTCTTAAGTATAGTGATTAGGGCTGAATTTTATAATTTTAGTAATTGTACCGGCATTTTTTGGTACTGTTCTGGCCCGGAACAATGTTGGTTCGGTCCGGTCGCGGAACATTTTTTGTTCCGGAGACGGAACGTGTTAAGCATTTTCTCTAGATATTGAATGTGTAATAATAGTTATACTGTTAGCGATTCAATCGAATCACGTTGTTTACTTTGCAACTTGCACAACTTCCGTTTAACGTAACGTATGCTAACACAACTTACGGAATAAAGGCAAACATTTGCTTTAATGTGACTGTACATTTGGCATTATGGTGGTCCTTGAGTTGATTCTAGTTACTCAGACCGTTCTAAAAATTACTGAACATATCTGCATGCAATTACTGCGCCGTCGGTCCAACTCGCACTTTAGGCTAACCGGAATATTGGCGCGTAATAAACAAAACAAAACTGGTGTTCTATTGTAGTGCTGTGACGGTTTTGAAATTGAAACAGAAACCGCGGTTTTAATCCAAAACCGAACCGATTGATGAAAATCCAGAACTGCACAGCAATATTCTATTGTTTTTTTCACGTCAATCGTAATGCACGTTAAGTATACATAAAAACTATACTGCAAACAATTCAATAACATCACAAGATCATGATTAATACTAATGTTGTGTAAATATGATGCATGTAATGTCGTCGAATAATAAATATATGTGAGCAGCATTTCGATCTCTGTAGTTAACCAAGAACAAACACGACTATCCCGTGTTTGGTTCGGTTCCGTTCTGGTCAGAACAAATTTGTGCAGTTACTGATTCGGTCTCGGAACAGCAGCGGTTCATTCGTTCGATCTCTATTTAATTTGCAGTCAAATCATTAAAGTCAACAAATGACACAAAAATGATATAACGGTATGCATAAAAACTTAGCTGCGTCTGGCTGTTGTAACATAACAGAAATGAACAATAGTCTTAAGTCCAAGTAATGCTGTAATTTTAAAATTTTGCTGACCTAAGGCGTGGCATTCACACATGTGTCTCCATTTACCATACAGTATCAGTTGGTACCGGCCAAAAGCAGTGAGGCTCTGAAACTAGGAAGGTAGGTGCAGTACTAGCAGAAAGTACTAGCCGGCTTCTGGGTTTTTGACTAATGTCACCTGCAGGCTGTCTGCATTGGGAAACGGTCATCTGCAGACTTTGCCAATATAATGCTTTGGACTATGTGAGTGTGGTGATGTACCTTGCCTTTATTATTGCAGTTTCAGTAGCGTACTGCACTAATAGCAACCCTGGAAAGTGCACGTACATCGTATTGTTATTTCTTGAAAGTAAAACTGGTGAGTTTAATGAGGTAAATTTGTTGTTGTAGAAAGGAGACAATGTTAAACGAATAAGAGAAGAGGTTGGTTTCTTCCATTACATGTTGTTGTTATTGCTTACTGGCTGACTTGCTGTCGTTATGTGATGTAGTTTATGTTTTTATTGACTGCACGTTCTCCTTTCACGTGCTGTTTCTAAAAAACGTTTATGATGCAAGGTGTCTGTTATTCAAAAATATTACCGGTAGTAACTCTCAGTTGTTCTTAGAGTTGGATAATGAAATGATGGTCACAGACGTCCGTAAAAATTGTAACTGATGTTCAAATAGTTAAAAAAGGTATTAATTTTATAGGCAAGTTAAGTTGTTGAACTTCCTCGTCTTTTGGTGCTGTTAAATCTACAAGATTAAAAGTTGAAGTTACCATTTAATGTTGGATACAATTGTATATTAATCACTGAGCTCAGTATGGAACGTCATTATGCGAGTACTTTTATTGCCATTTGTTCCAGCTAGTTTGTTGTCTGTCGGCAGAGTGAATTTTTTGTAGACCATCGGGAAATTTGTTTACTCTGCGTGACAGTGTCTGAACATTTGTTGAAGACACCAAGCCCCATTGTGTGAGTCTGCTTCACAGAAGCCTGGTTGGTAGAAAATGATGCAGTGCACACCACTTTCAACTGTCGGACTAATAATGTGTTGATTTTGCTTAATTGGCTGAAATCATGTCTCGGCATAAGTTTTACAGTAGTGTGTGTGTGTGTTTGCTGTCAATTAGAGCTGTGCCAAGATCAACATTTCGGATGCAGCATTTGCTGAGCGAATAGTCTCGGTGATGGGCTCAACGTCACAAATTTTGAAAGCTTTCAACATGATTGCTGCAAAATTTGAAGATGTATGCACTTTTCTCTTTGAACTAAAGATATTGCTGCAATATGATGGAGTCCTAATCTTTATGTTAATTTGACTTTATAAAATTTTTGATGTGTTCAGTTAAGAAATAAATGAGAGATATGTGGTTTCTCTACAGCAGAATGAATATGAATATGTTTTTTTTTGTTGTAGATGGTTAAATGACTTTAATGAGGGCAGTTTTTTTAACAATAAACATAAAGATTGCTGATTTTGCATGTGATGATCACATTTAGTGAGCGACACATTAGAAACTGCAAAATAATTGAAAATGGTCTTACCCACCATGTCATCATCTGAATTTTTACTGTGCTGCTGAGTGCCTTGTGCAGGCCTGTGCGTAAACGCCTCGTCCATTTTCAGGCTTGATGTTGTGTTGGGCTTAATTTTTATGTTTTGCTTTATTTTTACCTCCCCCACCGAAGGTTATGGGAGGTTATGTTTTCGCCGGCGTCGGTAGATATATAGGTATATGTGTTTGTGAACAGCTTCTTGGCGCCAATTCAAGTCTGATTGTCACCAAACTTTGTCAGTCGTACCCTTGGCTACAGGGGACGAGGTGGTTAAATTTTGGAAGGTCAAGGTTAGTGGGGGAGGTATGCACTCTACTGAACGCCCTTTAAGTTATGTTTTTTTATTATAGCATGTTACACTTTATTGATGTATTGTGTTAGTTTAGGTTTAGTTTCTTCAGTACCATGCTAAAGTAATTGACTCAGAAGAACATCTCAGAAGTGACCTGTTCTTGACTCACTTGGGATATATAAAACCTTAACTCAATCAATCAGTCTACATGCTGCTGACTAGTGTCACCTTTTCATGATTTTGTTTTTTTGGTGTTGAAACAATCGGATTGGTTTTTTTACAGGCCAGATGCATTCCCAGTCGCTCATCAGACAGTGTCAAAGCACATTTTACATTTGGCCAACTCTGTTTTTTAAATTATGTGTTTAACGGACACTGCCGCACGGTGATTGTGGTGATGCAGGATATGCAGGGTATGAGTCTGAATGGCTCGAGACCGTCACAGGTGGTGTTCAGGCTGATTGTTCCAAATGCCAACTGTGGCTCGTTAATCGGCAAGGGTGGCAACAACATTCGTGAGCTTCGTGAGGTAGCAGTTGCCTGTCATCCTTACCTTACTGCCCATGAAGGTTCTTGGTCGGCATACTGATAACCAACACCGATGAGGCACATAGCCAGGTCTAACAAGGCCATTCCAGCTCCTTTCTTGCCATGTCAGCTGCACACTTTGCCAACTACCTGACAGCTCCTGTAGGCAATCACCCTGCCGCCCTCAGAACAGATGGATTGACCACGTCCACTCAGATAACGACATTCCACATTTTAATTTGTGAGTTGCTTCGTCAGGTCATTGAGGAGTGACGCTGCAGCCCTCACAAGCTGCACATTGACGACGATGACCATTGTAACGTGAATCTAGATTAGCCTTTACCCCCATTGTTTTTCTTCCTCACTGGTTCCGGGCGTTGAAAAGGCAGGTCTGGTACCATTGACAGGAGGTTTTATCTAAAAGAAGCATTTCATAGCCAGACCAACACAGAAAAGATATTGTACAATGAGAGTTGTTAGGCACTGATATATTATAGGAACTGATATACAGCAATTACACAAGGTATCACATTGAACTGATAAATAGGTCTTGTGGTGGTTGGTTGGTTTCCTCCCTGTTATAGGCGCTAGCACAGTAACTTAAATGCGTCCTCCCTGTCTTTTCCCATTTTGGGTCATTACTGTATCGTTGGCCGTCATTAACGTGGCAGAACTAAATCTCCACTCAAGACCTTGTCTCCGATATACCCTTTTTTGTGCGAAAGGGGACGTTAATCTCCCAAGCATCTTTCACTGATTCTGGACAAGACCTTTGGGAATAAGTAGTGGAGGTTTTATGGGCAACATGGCCTTACATGCCCTTCTTGGTGTCAAAAAACTGAAGGAACATCAAAGCACAGGTGCCAGCCAACCAGTGGACTGGCCATAGTAACATATGTACATGATAACAGACTTACAATAAAGACTATTTAGAGACAGTTAATAGTTATTGGGACTAAAACAGTAAGTGAGTTTAGTTCTAGAAACCATTAAGTGTGTTCGAATAATTTTTATGTGAGACTGACAACGTGCTAGATACTTCACGAAATAGTGCAGCAGAGACTTGTTGAAACTGTCTTTAGTGTTGAATTTGTTGCAAATTTTTGCTAAATGTTATGGTGAAAGCATTTTGAAAAATTTTATTCTGAATGTCATGTTGAATGCATTTTGAAAATTGGTGAATGTTTGGCAAAGTTGTGTGCAAAAATAAGTTACAGTGGCACCTTTGTTGACTCACATTAGCTTTGTTTTGTACCACCTTGTGGTTCAGTCCATGCTAATGCAGTCAACCAGTAAATGATTGATCATGCATCACTTTGGAGGGTATGTCACTTTTGTGGAGTAAGCTTACATGAGGCTCGAATTTATGGCACGTTTTTCATTTACATAAGGGAATGACCACCCCCACCCCTCCAACAGACGACATCTGAGCTGTGGTGATTGTCTGGAAGGTAAGAGGGGAGATTATTTGACCAGCTCTGTGCTATTGTGCATCATAATTGTGCACATGATATGCACACCTATATAATGAGCAGTTCGTACACAGTCGACTGGATCGGGCTTTGATCTTGCTTGTCTTAGCTGTTTTCCGAGCGCCTCTGAGTCTTCGGTGTACTGGTGCTATATGTAGAAAATTTGTTCATTACATCCTTTTCTTTACCTTTTAGTGTGCTGAGCCTGTGGGGTTGGCCCTTGATCTGGAAGACTATCTATCATCCTTCAGTGCTATTACACTGTTGGTTGGGTCATCTGACCTGTAAAATCATCTCCAAAATAACCTATAATGTGTCGAGTGGGACGTTAAACCCTACAGTACCATACCATAAGGGGATGACCTGTGTATGGACCAACTTATATGTGGAAATATATGATATGTATTTCAATGGGAAGCCACAGTGGGAAATGCCATTATTAAATAACAGCTGCCACAAGCATGGAAAATACCACCATGGGAAAGTTGCATGTTGCATTCAACCTTGGCATGCTCTGAGTGTGTTCTGGTTGTTGCTGTTACAGTCATCAGGTGCGTTAATCCAGGTAGCGAACGAGATGCTACCTGGCTCAACTGAAAGAGCCGTTACCATTAGCGGCTCACCTGATGCCATCAGCCCGTGTATCCAGCGGCTCTGTGCTATTGCAATTGAGGTATGTCATTGCATTGTACGCTGCAAGCTTTCTTGAGCTGTTAGTGATTAGCCGGCATTGTAGGCATTGATTTCATAGTAGTATCGCCTAATGTCTGTTATAAAGAGCAGTGGTCTGTTGCTTATTACACGTGTATGTACAAAAAGTGTTAATTTAACACCACAATTCCACCTAATCATTCTTACCTCTGTTTCTTTCACTGGCCAAGTTCACTGCAGTTAAGAAGAAATTCTTCTTTGGGGATTTGGCTCAGTGTGGAGAAACTTCAGAAAAGGTTTATTTTATAAAAATATAAGAGGTATAGGGTGGTGCAAAAAACTAGGCTGTTGATCACTGAGTTAAAGAGGTGTGGAATTTCACAAGGTAGTGTAGCAGCACATTTAGCATGAAGTAAATTAAGTAAATTCTAGATCTGTATAGTGCATTGTTATGAGCTGCTCATCTCTGAGGCACTCAAGAATTACACGTACTGTGGTGTGACCTTTAATTCTGACTTTATTACTAATAGTACTGCTGAGTCTTGTAGTGAGATGATTTTCAGAAATCAGGACAGCGTTGATCGAACCTATGTTTGGTTTGTTTTGTTTATTTTGTTATCTGTATTGCTTAGTTAAGATTTATTTTGGTGTTTTGTTGTATTTGGTTTAATTTAGTCTTGCGGTGCAATAGTTGTCTTCCCCTGTTGTAGGCGCTAGCGTAATAATTTATATGAGCCTCTCAATCCCTTTACCTTTTCGGTGGCTGCTGAACAAAAAGGCGGCCACGTTTGAGGTTAATATATCACTGGCCTTTCTTCACTGGGTAGGAATAGCTCTTCACCCCAGACCTTTTGTCTTTGATATAGCCATATTTGTGTTGAAACGGGACGTTAAACTCCAACTAACTAACTGATGACAGTTTGTGATGAAGTTTCGGGCCAGAGTATAGTTGCACCTTTTTTGAGCATTTGTCCCGCTTTTTGTGCTGTCTTTTAACAGTAGAAAAGTAGTAGTAGTAGCAGCAGCAGATGATACGGTGTGCTGCAGACGAAGCCCAAAGTTCCGGTAATTGCGTACCAGCCATGCAACATGAACTCAATGTTGCCTGTCGGAAACATGTTTGGTGGTCGTCAGCAGTATGGCATGTCTCCCATGAACATGATGCATCCTCATCGATCGGTATTTATTACTTTTCATTTAAACTAGCGCAGGTGACAGTTTTTAAAATTTTAAGTCAGTTGTCTGTCCTATAGATTGTTGTTTCTTTGTGCTAATTGACCATTATCTCCTAACTATTTGTAGATTATGTTATTGCTGTACATCGACAGCAAATTCTCATTGTTCACTCTCTACTGGAGTAGTTCTGTATGAGATTTGTATTTCCAAGAAATCAGCATAACACATGCATACATACATGTATACAATAAAATTAGTAAAGAGCTGTGGTCGAAAATCTAAGCATAAGCGCTGGATGGCTCGGAACTGTGCTAAGTGCTACCATAAGCCGAGAGGAAGAGTGTGGTCTTTAGCTGGGATTCGAAGGCTGTAGAAGAATCAATGGAGCGGAGGTTAGGTTTGACCGAGTTCCAAACAGACGGAACTGACACAGAGAAGGCTCGTGATGCAAAGTTGGAATTAACTGCTGGTTTGAAAAAGTGATGAACTGAAGAGGACCGAAGGTGCCTGGTAGGATGATGACTGGAGAGAATATCTTGGAGATATGAAGGCAACAATGAGTGTTCGGCTTTAAAGCCAAGTAGCCCCGTCTTGAACTGGATTCTGTCTGATATACAGCCATATTATAAATGAACGCGAGTTGTGCTATAAATAGATATAGTTGTGCGGTGCTGAACTTAGATCGTGCAGTGTAAAACAGCATGCAATGCGACAGTTACAGCCTGTGATGGACAGACAGACATGAGCCATATACTGCTTTTTCTCTTACGTCCACAGCTGCTGGCAACTGTTACGACGTCTGTGGCACCTTCGTTACACTAGAACTCTCCTTCAGCCCTAGCTTGAGCCGTGCACTCACCATGGCTTGCCCAATCATAAGCTCACCCATTGCATGCTCCGCCCAGTGTTAGACTTGGCAGCTGATGATACTTCTGCAGTTACAAAGTATGTCGTCCTAAACCAGTCAGCAGATAAATTAGCAATGTTATGGAGTAGTTGGAAACCTGACGTATGTGTATTTCGGACGTCATGTAAGCAGTGCTGCAAGCCACATGTTATTGTAACCTGATGTCATTTATTGTTCAGCCGCATTTAGTGACTGATGTTCAATAAATTTGTAAGTAACGTAATGTTTATTTCTTCAATGCAGTTATGTATAACGCTGCTGTGTGTCTAATGCACTGTCAGTGAAATACTAACTTCAGACAAATAGCTGCGTTATCATC
>Ga0209780_1004247_pt1 | contig 10967 bp, 6 predicted proteins | sample WorMetexBAHAMAS2_FD_187384 | JGI IMG/M metagenome (GOLD analysis project Ga0209780, IMG submission 187384) | Marine gutless worms symbiont microbial communities from Max Planck institute for Marine Microbiology, Germany - Inanidrilus exumae... | ecosystem: Host-associated > Annelida > Digestive...
AGGGGGGGGTGAATGTCCTACCTTCGTCGAATGCACGTCAGATATTTACTGTTCACATCACATCGCTCAAAGTTCGCTGTATTCAAGTAAGCGGTCGAGGGGCACCTGGTCACCTGCATTACTTGTCTTTTATCATACGATGTATACACCTGAGCGACCGATGTTGTTGAGACCGATGCGGCTTTGTGCGTGTGTTTGGAAAGAAAGATAAGCTTATATGTCGTTTTTACCGACCACTTTAGTGATCCAGGTAGAGCGCTCGGTCGGGTGTGAGTCGCTGTCCACACAATAACTTTCGAAGGAAATCACACTTTACCTAATTGTCTGGCATATGATGGTTCAACTTGGCCCTATTTAGGTCAAGTACGAAAGTTAAGATCATCGGTCAATAGGTCAAAGTTCACGGTCCAGAGAAAGGAAAAATTCACCGTAGGAAAAATTCTCGAATATAGTATACATGAACGTTCCGAGGTGAGACAAAGGCACCGTCGACTAAAAAGCAGACCTGAATTTGAAACTGTAAATAAGTAGGCCTAACAGTAGCAAACAATAATATTTGTGCGTTTATCGAGTCCTTTTGCGCTGTCGGCCAAGCAGTAATAAGTAAACATACCGCAAACGGTTTTTATCGTTCATAACGGATATTAAAAAATACAGAGTGATTGGAAATGTACTGAGAAATAAAAATATTGACAAATTGCATAACTAGATGGAAAAATTTCAAAATTTTTCGTAACTTCGCGGTCTGCCGATTTCACGGAATTCTTTCCATCTTTCGGTCCGTCTAGCGAAATCGCGAGACATGTTGTGCCGTTTTATATGACTTTACTGAGATCGCTCTTTATTATGTGGCCTGCAACGTTACATTTTGTGATTTCTGCGATTTGATGACAATAAACTCGTTGTTATCTTGTTTTTCTTCTCTTCAGTGTCGAGAAAGTCAGATGACGTTTTAGCCGTGTGGACTTGAAGCCGGCGATGTGTCGAGTTTGCTAGCTGCGACTGATGACGTTTCGTATGAGAAAATGAAATTTTTGGATTAACTTCGTGTTCAAAAAACTTTGTTTACATGTTCAGCCGTCTTACGTATCGGATTAGTGTGACAGACAGGTACATGGACAGAAATACGAACGTAACTATACGTCAGCACACACTGCGCTTGAATTGGAAATCTTTAATCACCATCAAAGATGGTAGCAAATTAGGATATAATACAAAACAAGACAATGAAAATAATTAAGAATTGTTGCATTATTTTTTGTACATTTACGTCTATTATAGGCTATATATACTATTAGATGTTTGTAAACGTTTATTATGTTTGATTAACTGTGATAATAATTACGTTCATATTACGCAACCAAACGCAAAATCTAATTGCGACGTTTCGTTCGCCAACGGCGAACTTCATCAGGCCTGTGGTCACGTGACGTTGCTGATAAACACGTGACCAAAATACGGTAATCAGACTAGATTGGGTCGAGATTCGTCCACGGAAAGGGACATTTCTTGAGGGATTGTTCGGCCATTGAAAGCCGTTGGGAGTCTCTGCTGCGGTGTATACGCAGCAAAAGCGATCACTTCAATCCTCAATAACGGCACGACAGGCGATATGCGGCCTTTTGTCAAAATTCTTTGACCACTTGTTCACTTATGTATTAAATGACATCAACAAGCCTGACAGTTTACAGTACTGAGCGAAATGAAATTGTGTTGATGTCTTCGATGATATCTGTGATCACAGTTATTACACTGCATGCATTCCGCTTCTACACAGCTCAGTCCCTACTGCATACATACAGTGATAACATTATACGTAATCACAACAGAACTGAATGGAAATGCGAACAAAATAATTTTGAACATTGCAGTCGTTGGTAAATAATATTTTTACAAAACTAGACCGAACGGAATTATTAGAACCACTCTTGTTACACCAGCGCAAATTACTATTTTGGAAAAAATTGTACTGCTCTGAATCAGTTGTTCTACAATCATTATCTCGTCGTTTGCATCAGGCTTTTGTTGCTGTTGGTAGTTTATACAATGTGCTCTCACCGAAACTATCTAACAACTCAATTAGAGAACTTATTTGGAATTCTTTTACCATGTCTGTGAACTTGTGAGCTGACTCCATTATTTATGTGTTGTTTTATGTGTTTTTTTTTAATTTTTGTATAGCTGTGTCGTGTTGTATAACTATGTCTGGCTGCCGTCTGGCGTAATAATAAATAAAATTAGTGTTAAGATTTTATTGATCGATAATAGAAATTTATATAACAGTGCGAACCGGTGCTGCATAGTGCATACAGTACAGCGCCATCGTGTTCTTTATCATGCAGTGTTTCTTTTGTTCACTTTCGTTTATTTGTTTACGTACTGCTGCTGCTAAATGAACATTCACACTGTGCGAACTTTACACCACATTTTTGCACCGTGTTTCGCCGTCAGATTTGTCGCGTATTAAAACAACACTAACTCTCATAAATTTTCTCCGATTTGTAAAATATTTCGCTAGCGAGAGAGATGTGACAATTTTACAATAAAATTTTATTTTAATACGAAACTTTATAACTGAGTTCATAAAAAGTCAGAACGATGTTCGGCTAAATATGTGTAAATAAGAACAGTTCTGGAAATTGCAACTGTGAAATTAATAATCTGCAAACTTTCGATTTTTTTAAAAAAAAACAAAGATTTTCTATAGTAATACCGACAGAACATTTAAGCCTGTTCTGTTCCAACTTTGCTTGATTCCATTAAGCGATTTTATCGCATAACGCTTAGGTTCAGTTTCTTTCGGACTGCATGTAGCAAAGCAAGTAAACATGCTTTTCTCTGTATTTCGGGCCAAGGCTCTTTTGGCTCATACTTTGACCTTTTCTCTATAGCATATGGACGCATCTGCAACAGAATTAAGTTTAGAAGTATCAATCATGTAATTTTGTTGCACATAATATCGATAATATAATTACACATGGAATGCACTTCACCAAGATTTAACTGAAACAAATAGGCCTACGTTTTGCATGTGTTAGATGTATAAGAGATGGATCATGTCACTAAATGCTATTAATTTACTATTAATTTAGGAAGACCTAGGCCACGATTTATGTATTTACCTGTATGAATTTACCTGTATTGCCATAGTGATGAGTGAGATGTAGGAGTAAGGCGGCTTGGCACCGGTAAAGGGTCGCCGATAGATTATGGGCTGCAGTGTATCTAGCGGGTGACACTGTCCGTCGCTGCCAACAGATGTCACCGCCGTCGTCGTTCCAAACGCGCCGAGAAACGACGACTCAGCCGCTGTAGCCGACAATCCGCCGCCACCGATGCCAGCTAAGCCGCTAGTAGCCGCTTGATGTCCGCCGGCTTGCTGCAGACGGGCCGGCGTGGTCGCTACGGCGTGGTGCAAAGCCCCGGTGAAGCTGCTGCCGCCGCATCCGGCGCCGAAGAGCGACTCAAGACCGGCCGTCGCACCGTACGCGCCCGTTCCAGGCCCGAAGCGGTTGACCGCCGACGCCGACGTCATCACGCCGTACGGCGGCAGCGGCGCGTGCAGACCGGAACCGGAAATAGCACCGACATCGCCGCCGTCGTTTGTGGCGATCGACTGGCGCAAAGCGAGACAAGCAATCGACGGCGCGTAAAAGTCTCTCAACGTCGAACTACGACCGCTGCTACCGGAAGTAGTAATGGCGCCGGTGACGGTGGATGTAGTCACGACAAACGACGACGTCGGCTGCGGAAGCTGAGCGGAAACAGAAGAAGTCGGTGGGAGACCTCGCGGCGCCGACATAAATGGCGACTCGAAACTTCCGGCGGGATGTGCTACCAAAGATGTCGCGACCGACGACATCATGCCTGGAAAGAAGGAATTCGCTTGCATTGTCATGGTGCTACTATAGCTCTGAACTGATCGTCGACGTCTCTGTGTGTGGTCCAGCATGGACCACCATCATCGGCCAGTGCAGTAACAGGCAGTAGTATAATACGGCGGCCACACACCTTTTATAACCAAATATCTCATCACCTATAATCACGACGACGCCATATTGACTCTCTCTTATTCGCCGATCCTATTCACGCCCATGCAGTCGTATTCGGCTATTCTTCCCGCGATTTGGCGCGACAGGTCGCATCAAAATAATTCTGCCGGCGACGCCGGACGTGAAATGTTCGCGGCTATTGCCCCTATGCGTAATTTCTGGAAAATCGGCCTATACAAATCGGTGGCGCATAAGCTCCTTTGTCGGCGATCGATCGGCGGCGATGGCGGTCGGCGTCGCTGTCGTCGCCGGCCAATCGCCGGGCGTCGCCGCCTTCCGCATAATGCGAAGCGCCTGACGTCACCGCGTCAGCGTCCACCCACCGCGCGGTGCCGTTTTGCACGTGACGCCGGCATGGTCGACCCACCGGCTACCCGTGTTCAATATACGTCGCACCTGGCAGGCTCGTGGCGCCACCGTGCGAATCGCTTAGCAGTCCGCAAACTCACTGCGCAAACTATAGCATAACTCAAAACCGTTATTAATGTTTAATAGCCGCATCGCATGCATAGCATAGATGCGGCCTATTGCGACAGACGTCACACGTAGCGTGGTCTGCGTGTCTGTATGTTGGATACACGGGTGAGCTGTGCAAAAAAAAGGCTGACGGGGTAAACCGATGGAGATGCCGTTTGTGGACTGAGTCGTGTGGGTCCTAGGAAGTTGAAGAAACCGTGTATAAGATAGGGTCAAAATCGGACGAATCCATTTGCAGTCAGGAGAGGTGACAACTCGGCCTTTTGCCAAGTTACTGTGGACACGTGTTATTTTTCCAAACGTTCTTATTATGTTAATAATGTTGCGGAAGTAGCATACAGATATTGAAAAAAATTTCAACAAGACGCATTTTGGAAAACAACAACGAAATTACATTATTTTACTTTACTGAGCCGATCAACTAGAAACCATATTGACCTATTAATAATTTACGTGCAAACTGTTTTATCTATACTTACCAGCTGTCAGACCCAATTGTTCGGAGGCCTAACTGCATGTTTATAGCTCGAATTATCATGTATACGTATATAGGCATGTCAGGCACTAAACGTGATAATCCAACATAATACAGGTATAACGTCTTTTATTCAACGTTTACTAACTTTTCTATTTTTGTCACCTTTTTATGTTCTGACTTCGAAAAAATATTTAAGCCCTTTTACGACTATACTTCCGGAAATTTGCGTGGTTACGGCGTTAATTTTCGCATTGCATTGCCACGTATCAGCAACATGACCTAGACAACACATGTAGCAACGCCAACAGGGCATGCAGGCCTATAAGTAAACACATAATGATTTTCCCACCCCTATCCACTTACTCGACCTTTCGCTAACTTTCGGTGCACTTGATATATACAGATATGCAGCAAAAGACAAAGGTGCATAGACGCTCAGTGTAATAAACTTGTGACGGTCTATGGTTTTGGCACAGAGGTTACTGTCGACCAAGGTCTGCTGTCGGCTTACCCTTATATTGGAGATGCCCGAATTCCCATTATAACAAAGCGTAGGATAAACCGAGGACAGCCTTTATGCCGAAGACCATTTCGATCCGTTCATTTGTTTCGACAGAACATCGGCTTGTGACGCACGCACGGTCGGACGGACGCCGAGCTATATGCGTTGCATATGCGTCGCGCGGTAAAAAAAAATATTTTAAAATATAGAAAATTGACGGAGTTGAAAAGAGCCGAGTGAATAAGTAACGAGTCGTGGTCGGCCTCTCGCTCATGTTATCCACCCAGACGAGGTTAGGTTTTCACCGACGTTTGTCTGTGTGTCTGTTTATCATTACGTTATCTGAAAAACGATGCAGCTAGGATCACCACACTTGACATAGAAATGTTCCACAATGAGTACTGGAAACCCGCTTATTTTGGGGTCAAAAGATCCTACGTCAAGGTCACGAGTCACAAAAACAGTGCCGGTATGGGTCTTTGCACTCTTGTGAGTGCTGGCTTCTTCTAGTTTTTAGAGCGCTTGGCTGAGCCTGATGATCACGTGGGAACTGAAACAGGTGATGTCTGAGTACTATGAGATCCCTCACTTGAGGTCGCACCGATCAATTTAGCACAAAGAACTCGCCAAGCAACTTGCATCCTGTGACCACGAACTTTGACCTATGCTCTTGGCCTTGGAAACTAACCTACATAGGGTTAAGATGATCCAACATTCCAAATATCTAGGTCGAAAATGGTTTAGTTGAAAAGTTATTGTCGGGCACACAGACACACACATTGGACCGATCGCTTTCTCTGGACCACCAAAATGGTGCGTAATAATCTCACTGTGATGCAAGAAATTGGAACAGCACAACAATGTGGATGGCCGATGCAATTATTCGCACCTGGCGCGACCGACAGCGGCCGCAGCAGCAGCAGCAGAAGATACAGCAACAGCACTTCGCCGCATGCATCAGCGCAGAACAGCGAACGATGTTACGTGAATAACCGGTCGGATGTACACATACTGTATACATCTACACCGTCTCCCGTATCACGGACCGCTTCAGCTGCTGGGAATGATCGTGTCGGGGATGATGGCTCGCTGGCGGCAGCCATGAACTGTGCTGCAGTGTACCGAGTATGCTCCCAACTTCACAGATAACATCACTCATCTTCTTCACTCTCAGCACATTTCAGATAACAACATTCAGCTCTCGCTATCCCAATTACCGACCGCGTTAGCGGGGAAGGTTAAGCAATCAGTACTCAGTAGCGTCCGTCTGTTCTTCTGTCTGTCCGTCCGTTTGTTTTTACTCTATCGTTTGAACCGACTCACCTTTCAACTTGAGTTTGTGTGTGTGTTATCACCATAGCTCGCCTGGGATTAAAAGTCAAGGTCAAAGGTCAAGGTCACAGGTCAATGTCCGGCGCCTATAAGCATGGTAACGCAGTAACGCGATCGGTCTGACCTCGATCCTCGATCGAGGACAGTTTTTCTACTATCAGTATATACTAAAACCATTTGTTTAATACTTCATCGGCATATTAGGCCGATCTTAGCAATCTGTTTAGCCTACGATATTTTACAATTTAGAGGTGTCTGCCTATATAGCGCGTGATGTACTGTGATATGCAACAACAGTGGGTCATGGATCATATAGGTCAAAGGTCAAATGTTCAGTGAATAACGATGAGCAATCAGGTGTCTATTCTGTTTGGAGTTCATCGTTGTTGTTGTTGATACAGAAAGGTCAGATTGCATTAGTCTAAGTTGCTGTCAAATTACAGAGTCAAGAAATTTTAAATTTGATTTCGGTAGTTAAAATCACCAGGAACTCCCCTATACACACTAGAATACTGTTTTACAATTAAAACACCGTTTTGTCTTTTGTCCGAATTAAGAACAGAAATACGTTTCTTGACGAACACTGCCTTCATGCAAACGAACGAAAGCGAATGCGACAGCACGGCGTTGAACTGTGAGGGTCCCTGCCGGCATGCTGAACTGCATTGCTACCGAAGCGATTTTGTTTTGACAGGAAATGATTCTTTTCACGTCCGCTTGCTTGCCCTGCTGGTATCCGGCAGCCGACCGGCCATGAACCGCCAGCGCTCGGCGAGTGCGAACGCGGAGTGTTTTGTTGGTCGGCGGGCCGGAGCTGCGGAGCACGGATGAGCGCCGCCGGAGCGACAGCCACCGCCTAGTGATGAGTAGACAGTCGAGGTAAATCTCGCAGCAGCAGCAGCAGCGCCGGCGGTTGAGGCATATCGGCGCCGATAGCGCGTGGCTTCATCACGGTCGTTCTTCGGGAGAAATCGTTCTTCGTCGTCGACTTCGTATTCTTCGCCCGTGGTCGACGCGTCAGCGTTGTCTGAAACCGCGCTCTATCGACCCACCATCGGCCCTCGAACGTCATCTTCACCGTCGCAGCCCCCGCAGCTAAGGTAAGACCTGTCGCAACGCTACAGGGGGTTCGGACGGTTCAATGCACCGATGCTCGGCCCTCCACGGGGCCCCAAACCCCAGAACCCTAGCGACATGAAATAAAAGATTGGAAAACCTAACAAAGTTCACTGAATGGAAAAGTACGTTAACAGCGTCAGTTGATGTGACGTCTTATACGTCAGAGACGGATGGAATTTACTTACTTAATTCTTAGTGGTATAATAGCTAGGTCACCGACCTTACTGCAGAACCTCAGCCCATTGTTGTGCCACTGTAAAACTCAGCCGGTTCAGCTTTGAATGGTTTCTATGTCGTATAATATAATGAGTATAGGCCCAACGCTGAGTTGCAGTAAAGAAACAAATACTCAACTTGTACGTGAGGTTAGTCGTCGTATGAATATTTAATTCTCATTAGGCGTTCGCGCGCATTTGGACAGAAAACTGTAAAAAATACGAATTTAAAAGTGCAACTACGTCTTATCTACACTGTATATTTTCCTCAACTGTAACCCTATATTCTGGTTCTTCCGATGGAGCAAAGTTCCAACGTGACATGCGTTTCCTTAACGAACTCGAATCTGCGTTTAAAACTAATGCGAACACGAAGGCGACTGTATACAGCCCTGCTATGCAGTTAAGACGTAGTCTTAACCTTCGACCCGGTGTCGTGACTATGACGTAATACAGTTTCCGGTCTTAGCCGAACTGAAACGAGTTGCGACAGCCGCTGAGCTAGATGTTAAACAGTGGATATTCTAAAGGTAAATGAGCTCGACTGCTCAGTGCTCGTTTGTAGACTGCGGACAGGTGCGCGCTATCGCGAGGTTTATAAGCAGTCACTCAAGTACCGGCAGCTGAATAGCGGCCAGTTACTCTTACGTCACCTAAAACTAACGAACAACACGGCGATAACACGACTGAACAGGACCTACATTAGCATGCAACGAAATGCGAAGAGATGGCCAACTCACAGGAATTCACATATGCATCCCATCGCATTCCCATGGGAACGGGAATGTATAAGCCTGAGAATGGGGCCCATTCTATCAATGGGGTAATTTTTCAGGAATGGGAAGGTATGAAAATGTAGTAACTGTCCCTAAAATGTTCTTATCTGTCTTATTTCATTTAGCGATTTTGTTGCCATAAAAATTAGCTTTCTTTTTGTCTGTTTATACTGCTGGGTGAGCCTCTAGTGCGACGCTTTCGTCCAATTATGAGAAGTAGTAGGTGATAGAGTGTGATGAAATCGATTTTTCGTTTGTCAATTCGATTGAGACAGGGATGGGAATGGAACTAGGTATTCAGAATGAAATGGGAAAGGGAGTAAACTAGAAATAACTGGGAATGGGAATTATCTGTTGGGGCTGGAGGGAATGGGAGTACTGATTGCATTTCCACTCACCCCTATGACGGATAGTTAGCCAGTCTGAGTCTACATCGCACACAGAAGTTAAGCAGCAGAACGAAGAGCGTGAGAAATAGAACAACGAATCCGAAAACACGCAAATGTCAATCCAAAATGACAGATGAATAGAATCATCATCGTCAAGCAATCGTGAACAGACCCTGCGTCAGAAAACAGCGGGTCATCACTCATCAATTCTTACGCTAACCTTATGCTAGTTGGCCGCACATTCTACTGTAGTTTTGCGCGTCGTTTATTTTCGCGTTTCTGCCACACGCGTGAAGAGCTGGCGCCAAAACTGACCTCTTCCTTGTCAGTAAAGATACACGTCACTTTAATTTGACGATTCCAAGGCGTTTGGGCCGAATTTCCGAAAGTTTCTGAAACATTCGGTTAAACGAATCGGGCCACAAACAAAGAAATGAACCTTTGGCTGGTACTCATTTACCGTCCCACGAAGGGCAGAAGGCTGAGTCGACTTAGGTGGTTGGTTACATACCGAAATAAAGTGCCGCCTCCGGGAGTCGAACCCGGAAACGGTCACCCATCCCAATACTAACCGGGCTCAGCGTAGGTTAACCTCGTTGACCTAGACCAACGACGCTACCACTACGCCACGCCGCGTGGTCAGGGTCACGTGACCCGTTTTTTAATTTTGCCCCAATCATATCTTTGGAATTAGTGAAGCTACGCACTTCAAATTTCGTGTGCTGATTGACACATAGGAGTACTGAAACACGCATCAAAATTATATTACTCCCCGAAAGGGATATGTGTCCCATGACCTCCTTAAATTTCGGAAAACAAGTGATAATATCTCGTCAACGGTACAAGACAGAGATAGTTGCAATTGAACACGATTAGGAAATCGTATGTGGCCTATCGAATGGCACCATTGTCAATGCCCTTTTGCTGTTTGAAACCTTTCTAACTCGCATACCTCGTTCAACATAGCACGAATTTGCTAACATAGCGCGTCGCGCGGTCTCTCTGCAGTAGCATAGCTTTTTGTTTATTATTGTTACCCATGCCGACGTCAGTCGGGGGAGGGGGTAGGGTTTTTACCAGAGTTTGGCTGTCTGCATGTTTTTTCCGCAAATATCTCAAAAACCGATGCAGCTAGAATCACCAAACTTGACAAAGAAATGTTTCACCATGAGTTCTGGAAACCCATTTATTTTGGGTTTAGAAGGTCAAAGGTCAGGGTCACGATATACAAAAACATTGCCGGCGTGAGTCTTTGCACTCTTATGAGTGATGGTTTCTTTTAGTTTCGTTACTGCATGAATTCTGTGTAATGATTGAAACAGGAAACTCAGGAAATCGTCGAGTTCAGTCGACGGTGACGGCGTCGGTGGAACGCCAAGCGCCCGAGATGCTGACGGCCAGGGTGACGGTGAAGCTGCCGATGCTGAGCTATGGATGACGTGGTTGACTGGTGCTTCGGCGGCGACGTTCCAACTCGCAGCCAGACCGACGACGACCTTCCGTCGCGGTCCTCGGCCAGCGGGACCGGATACGGGGCGCGGCGACCGGCCAGCTCGCGGTCGCCATTGCCGCGACTGGCCAGCTGCGACCGGCCGGGCGAATCGCGAACCACCGACCTCATCAGCTT
>Ga0209780_1004248_pt1 | contig 10966 bp, 7 predicted proteins | sample WorMetexBAHAMAS2_FD_187384 | JGI IMG/M metagenome (GOLD analysis project Ga0209780, IMG submission 187384) | Marine gutless worms symbiont microbial communities from Max Planck institute for Marine Microbiology, Germany - Inanidrilus exumae... | ecosystem: Host-associated > Annelida > Digestive...
CTATATTTATAAATAACTACACTGTGTCTTAAAAATCAATGTACTTGACATTGCGTCATAACTTCGGCAAAAACACAGCAATTTTTAAAATTCTTTCACTGTCAGATACCTGAGGAAATTTTGTGTAGGTACGTTAATGACGTTTGTCGCTCGCTCGTTCTAATCCACTAACCCACTAACCCTTTTAATGCAGCTGAATTTCGACAATATTTCATCAGTACTTCGCCAGAAAATACTATATTTAGTTTCCATGAAAATTAGCGATACGACAAGACATGCTTAGCGTGCGCTGAAAAGCTGAAGGATGGCCAGCTTAATTTACCGCGCGGAACCGCTGACTATATTTATAAATAACTACACTGTGTCTTAAAAATCAATGTACTTGACATTGCGTCATAACTTCGGCAAAAACACAGCAATTTTTAAAATTCTTTCACTGTCAGATACCTGAGGAAATTTTGTGTAGGTACGTTACAATGCGTCGGCACATATCACCCCTCAAAAGTGCCCCTTTCGGTGGGGATCTCACCAAATCTACTACGTAGTACTACGTAGTACCTTGGACCCACATGAGTTCATCTTCCAAACGATATTTCGATCAGGTTCAACCGTTTAATAATACACACACTGACACACAGAGAGACAGACACACAAACCACGCTACGTGCGACATCTATAGCAATTCGCCGTTCATCGCTCATATGCACTGCGTGCAGGCGATGCGACTTAAAATACGAAAAAGCACACTAATAACCGATTAGCATAGAAGATCTCGCCCGAGACGTAGTCCGTATAGGCTGGTCGGGAGAGTAAGAGTCTGTGGTGGGAAAGATTTGTGAAACAGGCGGTTTTTAAACACGAGACTCTATGCTGGCGTGGTACTTGCCGTCATCGTCTGTCCGTCTGTCCGTCTATCTGCCCGTCTGTCAAAAGTCGGTGTTAAACTGAAACTACTAAACCTAAAATAATGGGGGCGCCAAATAGTGGTGGCCTGGTGGGGCAGGTTCAAATCGGCAATTTTCGACCAATATCTCGCTATAACTCAGAAACGGTGCTAGACAGGGACATAGTTACTAAGGAAGGCTAATAGGAATTTGTACGCGCTCCATCGAATGGCGCTATTTTCAGTGACCTCGGGTGACCATAACTACCCTAAACCATCCCATTTTTCACATTACGGCGCTTTCATTCGGTGACCATAGTGTTATAGGAGACCGCATTTCCCCTTTGGAGACCTCAGCTATGGATAGGCGTTTGAAAAGGAATGTTGTTTCGCTGATGTCATCTGTGATGGTTGTAATCCGCCTGCCAATTTCTTGTGTCAGCTCAGTGGTCGTGTCGTGCCATGTACCAGCTGTCTCCGAATAATGGGTAGATGTGAGTACTGGTCAATTTGGCATACTTGTCAATCATGTTCTGTGCTGTCTTTAGGGCTGCTGCACCTGGCTTGGTTGCCGTGCTGCTTATGTGGGACTCCACGTGTATTTATCCGAGACTGTTACATCCCAGGCCAATGGCAGGAGAGTGGTCCCATCAGGGCGTTTGTTGTCATCCCGCATCAGACTCACTGGATCTACGGGGCAAAAACGGTGTTCACGCGTTCGGCTATAACTCCGCCGAAAGTGAACCGATTTGGATGAAATCTGGAGCATTGTGAGCACATTGTTAGAGGCTGGCCCTGGCAGATTTAGGGCGCGATCTGTGCAGTAACGACAGTTTGAGAGACAGCCGAATTTTTTTCTGTCGGATAAATAACACACGATTTCACCGATTTCACGTCGTACAAATTTTTACGACATTTGAACATAACAAATAATAGACGGAGTCTATTACTTATATTTAATTGCTGGCATCTGAGCTCGCTTAATCGCTCTTCGTCATATGATGTCATTCAAATTACTGTGACGTTGTTGTCTTGGAGCGCTTCTGTGGCAGGATAGCCCGTGCAGCCCACGTGCGTCCACTGCTTTACCACAAACACACGTGTGTGGTTCACAGGCTTTGCAGCCCATTTTATGCCTAAGGTGTTAAGTCTCCAAAAACAACAAAAATGCCAAAGTGTCGTTAGTCATAGCATCAAGCGAATGATCTGAGTCTAAGCGTTGAATCATAACATAAAGATGCATGAATAGGAATCAAGCCTCTCTGACTTCTTCATTATTTATAGACCGCCAGTTGCAAGATATCTCGCTCAGCGCTCTCCTTCCTTTCAGCCAAGTAAGGTTTTCGATTTGCATATACAGTACACATCACATACCATAGATAATTGGATATGCGATAGCTGACTCGGCACATTATGCTGCGACCTCTACCATCAGCACAAATAGCCTTCGTCTCGGCTGCTGCTAGCCCACCATCCATTTCAACAAATCACGTGACCCTCTAGATCTACCTGAAAAGTCCCGCTTTTGTCGTAAGCTCCGCCCAGCGTTACAGCGTCTGGCAGATTAACAGTACAGAGTGTTGTTGTTGTTGTTGTCAACAGTTAGCGTAATAATTATCCCGTCGCTCTATGTGTAGTGGTTGGTCCTTACTGACTAAAGGGTTAATTGGCTTGTCGCACCTGCCAGCCACCAGGCAACGTAGATGCCGACAGATTGATGGAACGGCTGTCGGAAATCGGGCTCGTTGACGCCTTGTCGTCATCAGTCGCAGCAGTGGCAGTGACTGCCGGTCTGCACGCTGGTCTGGTCTGTCAGTCGTTGATCTTGTAGCCTGATGTATCGTCAGTCTGTCACGCACACGGCGCCTTGCGTAATCGCCTGCTTCCGAATACAAGAAACTGATGCTATTTAACAAAGTGTTTTATAGCACGAATGTCTGTCTCTGCAACATAATTTCCTCATCTTTCTGCGATTGCATTTCTCTTCTTGTCATTCGTCATATTTTCGCACTATCAAAATGTCCAGGTATAGAAGCTTACGATTTTCTGATTACGTCGACTATGTCAAATTTGTAGCATACATTTGAACGACATAAAGAAACAGTTTTTTACGCTTGTCTTATGGCGATTAGATGCTTGTAAGCGACAGTCGAGTCCGTGATCGAAATAGATGCTAAAATAATCCAACGTCATTGTGGAAAATAAATGCACCTTTATAGTCTTTGCTGTCAAGAAATTCAGCATCTTTATCCTGTAATGTACAATAACCGTTTACTATGCAGAAATGAGATGCACTTGGTATACGGTCCAGGAAAACATCCTGATGAGTTCCAGGAGCAGAATCCCTGGTGGGCGGTTTGGGTCGAAACCCACAGAAGCATCGATCAGTTTCTGTTTACCTGATATTCGCACAGGTTTGCGCACTCACATTAACAGAAGTAGCTGTTGGATCTTATTACGAACCTGTACCTGAGCCTCCTTCCTTCCTGCCCTTCACTTGGGAACAGCGTGCTGCTGTTAACCGACTTCAGGGTGTGTATGTGCGCATGGTAAACGACGCACCAATGGCGCTGAGGATGAGATGCCGAATGCATGGCGTATTGTCTATGGACGACTACAGTGTCTCAAAAAAACGTCCCGCCTTTAAACTGTCTCTAACTTTGTCAAATCTTAATCGATTTTCAAAATTTTTGCACTGCTGGAAATCATGGCCATATGGCCATCTGAAGTGGCCAAAACATCCTTGAGACCGAAAAATACGTAATCAGTCTATATATGATACGATAAGATACGATACGATATATTTACGTGCGCTCAAAAGCTGACGAAATGGCCAGCTTAGTCTATCGCAGGGCACAGAAACAAAAATTGGAATAAACTAAAAACAAAAACCGATTAGCTCTAAAGAAAAGGTGCAGGCAAAAGTCCGTGAAGGCAGTATTACTCTTATATTACTATTTTTTGTACTCATATTTTAATTTGCAGATTTTGTGAATGCTCTAAAATGTCAAAGTTATGTTGTTTAGATCTTATTGTCTCGGGTTCTTAACTTCTATGATGTCGCCCTATGGAAATCGTATAAAACAGGGTCTTTCCTTAAATTTCAGTCTTGTTATAACAGACGCCTGAAATTGTTTTTTTGGCTATCGACGTCGTGATAGTTTGTCTCAGGCTTTCTTAGATACTTGTGTCTAGTTTCTCCACTATTATTCACAACTGCAGACAGATGTTTAACAGACTAGGGCCTATGGTTTGTTTGTAATAACTCACTTGTTGTTGTGCATACGCGTAATTTGGCATCGTCTAGCCTATTATGGGTTAACTGTTTTTCCTGTCGTATATATGCTCTGATCCTCTGTTTGTGTGCTTGTTATCCACACATGCCGATAGGCAAGGTGTGGATATATCGGTTACTTTTTGTGTGTTTGTACGTTTACGGATTTATCCGCCGAGGATAAAGCTAGCGGCGTCATATTTTGCATGGCGGTTCATCGGCGTCCAAGGCAGGGAATCTCCCATTTTTGTGAACTTTGCTCCCACAGAAGCCCAAAATCAGACAAATCTGGGAGCGCGCGGGCCACGCTCACCCGCATGTAAACATTACCGTAGAGATGCGCCGACGTAAACGTCACGCTAGAGGCGTGTGGGCGTAAGATTGGCATGTGTGGAGATATGTCGATCAGTCCCACTGACGTAAGTTCTTGTATCTTTGTGTGCATGTGTGTGTGTGCGTGTGCGTGTTTTACTACTTACTTATAGGCCCTGTAGCCTGAAATAAAATGATTGATTGATTGATTGAATTTCCGTATGTCCGTCTGTCACAGTGTGACTCATAGCAGCAGCAGCAGCAGCAGCGAGTAGGCCCGTTGTAGGCCAGTGTCAACATGCGGTCAAATGCCGCCGTTGGTGGTCCCTGCCCTGGACAGCGTGCTCTTGGATGCGCTAGGTCTATAGAGTGGATTCCGCGTTTGGAGACGGGAACGAAACAGGACGGGAAGGGAGCGGGAACTGTATATTATTACAGCAGTAGTCGACGACGGCGGCAAGGGACAGGGGAGAAAAACAGAAGGAGACTTGCGGCGAAGAGACTTGCGGCAAATGATGACTACGGCATCATCACTTGCGGCACGTAATGATATACTCGTCCCACAAATACCGCTTATTCCACCGACGTACTCTTCGAGCTAAGTAATATTTCGTAAAATTACTTTAATAAAGGAATTATATAGGTCTAACTATTAGCCGTTCGCCCTCCGGGCGAGCGGACATTAGCTAGTATATCTCTAAAACTGTTGCTACTTACTTACTTACTTATTACACGTGAACAGGAAGTCATAGGCTGCATGTCATTTTCCGTGGTCGTCGACGTCGTATAATCACCGAAAAGAACCGAAATGGCCGTCGGCATGGGCATATCGTTTCGCCCCTATCGGGACGATAGTTGTTCCAATTCACGGACGATGACGACGCCTGTCGTTCATGCAGTGTGAACGCACTGTGAAGCCACGTGCATATTGTCAGCTGTCGCCGGGTACGCTTAGTATGCATCAGGCGTCCGCTGACACACTTCGACCGGCCTCGGGTTGGCTCAGCCTGCGCCAATCAAATTAGTCACCATTTTCGATCGTCGCGCGGCCACCGCCGTCGGCGGCCTCTAATCAAGCCAGTTGGTGCACAGCTGAGCAGACCGCGGTTGAGTAGGCACCGGTTGCTTCGAGGCACCGTTAGTCGGACGGCCGGGCCGTCGCTAACTTAGCCGTTCGAGACTTCGTTTTCTCAGCGCCTATAGTTCGACCGTCGTACAATGTGCTGGAATAACCGCGCCGTCGTGGCGCTCGACGCCCCGTGGATATAATCTTCCGCAAACCAGCCGTGCACACGTACGTAACGGTCGGTTCGAGAACCGGTTCGTGGAGACCCAGCAGAGCAGCGCGCGAAGTTTGCCTGCAGAAATTGAATTTCAGTTGCATCAAAATTTTGTTACCGTCTCTCGCTTGGAAAATAAAAAAGGCTTTTCATACTCGTTACCGAGCGTTGGGTCCGGAGCTGATCCCGGTGTACATGCAGTCAGCTTGCAGGTGATTATAAGTCATCCACCCGGCGGTAGGCTGTCATTACTTTCCGCCAGGCCTGCGGTTACCTTCCCAGACACAGAGCATCACCACCCCTTGGCCGATACCAAGTTATAGTGCGTGGTGACAGAGGCACGTGGGTGTGAACAACTTGCCCAAGGTTGTTACGCAGCTTTTGCTCCGACCGGTTGATCGCAAGTCCAACAATCTGCCCGTTGCGCCACCTCACCACCTCGGATGTAGAACATACTATACTCTGTCTAAAACTTTCCCACAATCAAGTACTACAGTCTTTTGGAGTTTTGGGAAATTAAATCCATGATAATACTACGTCGTCTGCATTTTCTACTTATATACTTGTCTCCTAAATATTAAAAATAGATCTACAAAAACAATTTGCAATGTATCAAATTCTAGCTCAAAATGGAGTCATTTTAATAAATAGGGCAACAGTGACGTAATTTCTTCATTACTATCTATGTCAGCTGTTCCGGCCGCCATCTAATGGAGCAAAGAAATGTAAGCATTTTGCAGCATTTACAGTCAGATCGCCCATCTGGCGCTAGCACTTCTTAAATCTATTGGTTCAATTCTATTTAAATAACATGAATCTTCATCAGTTGACTTCGCACTGTATGACATCATGCCCCACAACATGGAGATTACTGTAGTGTAACGTCACCAGCCTTTGTATAAGATTTCATCTGATTCGTTTTGCAGGCTTTTGTTTCATGTATAAATCATCTTTCACGTTTATCCATATTAGACCAGGCATTTTGTTGCAATTATTGATAATCTGTATTAGATCGCCCTTTCTGCGAACGCGATCTTATTTTTTGCGCGTGTTTCTTCTTTTTTTGTCAACTCACTTTCTCCAACGTTCGAAACTTTTCCACATGACGTATGGCTTCAGCCCCATAGGAAGCGCTGCTATGCCTATTTCCTGAAAGTGCCCCCTAATAAAACGGGCGAAAACCCCCAAACTTCGCTCTATTTTGCGTCTAACCGCAACATATTAAACGCCGTTACTCGTGATGTGGAAGGAAAATAGACAAGAACTCATCAGGAGATTAGATAGCGAACGTGAACTTTTTTACGACGATATCGCACACCTACTGCAAAATACCAAAAAAAGAACCTACTTCGTTTAACAAATTAGACGATAGCTAGGCAAGTACTGCGTATTAAGTGTTGAATTTATGACTCTGCTACAGAAGTTCCACCTTGTAGTTATATAGAATATCTATACTGTGGGCTTCGCGCGGTCCCTCTGCAGACGTTTAGGCTACTACTAAACATAGTAATCGTAAATTGTTTTATGGCTTTGTCAACAGCGTTTACGCAATGAGCTCCGAAAACTATCGAATTCGGTAAAATAACGTAAAATAAGAGCCATTTCGCAGTTCTAGGTCATTCAAGGTCACCGATTATGGTACCAGTCGAAAGCTCATAATATATACGGCTTCCTATACCAAGACGATAGCTAGGCAACTACTGCGCATTAAATCTTGAATTTATGAATATGTTAGGAATTTATACCGTGGGCGTCGCGCGGTCCCTCTGCAGACGTTTTTTACTAGACATAGTAATAGTAAATTGTCCATAGTTATGGTTTTGTCAACCAGTTTTGCGCAAAGCGCCCCGGAAACTGCCAAATTCGGTAAAATAACGCAATATAAGGGCCACTTCGCCGTTCAAGGTCATTTAAAGTCACCGATTTTGGTACCAATCGAAAGCTCATATACGACTTCCTATTAGTGATAAATACAACTTACCTCCTATCTTGCACCGTTTCGGAGTTATAGCATTCGATATGTCAGAAATAGCTATATTTCTCTACCCCTCTTGCGTTTACCCCGCCGACGGAGGGGTTCCCCTGGGACGATCTCCGTAAAATTTTCAGTGAATCTCAATGGATGGCCAAGGTAGCAAACGGCGAAGAAAAATTGCCGAAAATTTCAACCGGCTAAGTAGGGTGCACGAACGTTACAAACGACAGACAGACGGGCGGGCGATAGCATATAGTGAACGTGAAAACGTGAGTTCACGTTCGCTAAAAATCGAAAACAATAGAGTTAATCGTTGATTATTAGCCTATATGTTCACCAAATTTGGTAGGGGTCGGTTAAACAGTGGCGGAGAACGACGTGCTAGATTATACGGGGGTGAGAAAATTTCTTCATACATCGAATTGCCATAGTCAAACTGCACAAGACGGGCGATCTTCAGGTTGGGAATTGACACGATAATTGCCTACATTCTAGTTCACCATAACGTGTATGACGTGCGTTCTAATTCACCTGTATAGTTGTTGCGAACAGCTATATAGGTAATCTGCTATATGCTCAGGTGCACTAAGCCTATTAACCTAGTTATGTGCAATTTTATTGCTCAACTCGCACGTAGAATGTGCGGTACGTTGTCGTCGGTCTAAATTAGCGTGGCAGTGGGCGTCCTAGACCTGTTGCGAATTCTAAATAATGTTACCGATAGTTCTGCGTCCCGCATTTATCGTAGCTGCTTTTGACAGAGTTCTGTTTCAAGCTAGGATTATTTGGCTGAAGGAAATGAAATCGATGCCAAAGGTCAGTTGAAACACGAAGACACGTAGCGGAACACGGCGAACGTCCATTGAACGAATGTCGCAGTCAGGGCTCTCGTTAGTGGACGTGTCGGCGTATATATATATAGTATGTCTCAAAAATTGCGATATACGGCTGAAATCGATGGTTGGACATGAATTATAGATACGCCAAAAAATTGAAGCCGGGCGTAAGCATACGTCGAAAAAAAATGCCTCGGCGTATTCAATTGGCATTTCGCAATACGTCAGATTGAAAAGTCTAAGTTTGGAAATGTACGTATTTAATTGCCGGTTATTAATCTAATTTGCTTCAACAATAAACTACACTCTACGCATTGCCTAGCCCACACACATATACAACTTGCATATGGTGCAACAGGTGCATACGGCAGAATATCATGCATCTGGCGTATACAGCTTACATCCAAAATTTGACCTATAGTCGTATTAATGTACGACAAAAATTTAACACCTGTCACTTGAGTCGTATGTACGCCAGCTCACGAGAGCTCTGATCGCAGTACAGCTGTCGTCCTGCGGCGCTTCTCGTTTCCGTCCAGTTCCGAGATAGCCTAAGTATGTAATTAAAGTCGGCAGGCGCGGCAGCGGTACGAACCAGCGCGTCGTGTAGACGCGTATATACGGACGAGGTCATCACTGAGAATGCCGATAGCTGCGGAAATTACCGGAGGAAAGTAGTAATCTCATCGCCAATGACCACGACAAGCAGCAGCAGAACAGCATCAGCGGTCATCAGCATGACCGTTGATGCTGCGTAGAAATCAACAGGCTAATCAATAGTTTGACTATAAGCAGTGTGGCAAATACGAAATGGAATGGTTTGTGGTAGTCAGGATCACTCAAGGTTGTTCGATAGGTTATATCCGACTTGCTCTTAGCCTTCTGTAGTAACAATGTTCCTATCTTGTACTGTTCTGTGATATAGCAAGATATTAGTAGAAAAACGCCGATTTTTACTACTCCACCCGTATTTTATGCCCATAGCCAGTCGGTGTCCCCAAGGCTCTGTACTTGGGCCTCTACTTTTTCTATCTACACCTCATCTATTTCCACTATTGCTCAGTCTCAACATGTCAGCCAACATCAACGTGAAGACGACATGCAACTTTTCATTGGCCTGTCACCAGCTAATTACACCCAAAGTATCCGTGTTCTTCAGTCTTGCCTACCTAAACTCTCCATATTTGGTTTGTGAAAATGACATGGCCCTCAATCCAAACAAATCAGTTGTTATTTTGTTCAGCACATCACAAAGGCTCAAACCTCTGTCCGGGCTCAATGTAGCTGGTGCAGTCATTCACCACTGTCAGATAAAGTCAAGATCCTTGGTGCTACGCTCGATGCCAACCTGACTATGGCGCCTGATGTTAAGGCTTTATCAAGCTCCTGCTTTTACCATATTCGTTTCTTCAGGCAAATCGGTACATCGTTAGATGATAGCATGGCTGCCTCTGTCGCATCTGAACATAAACCAATATGTAAGTTTCCGGAACAAGTATGGTGCCGTATAACCGGTTCCAGAAATTTTGAAGCCTTAGTGGGTGTTCTGTATCGAACGCCATCAAGTGACATTTATGGTAGTGGAAACCACGACTCTCTGATTGAACTGCTGGATGAAGTTAGCAGTACCGGCAATCATTTTGTACTGATGGGAGATTTCAATTACAGTTTCGAGCGATGGCCGCCACTGCAGTTGCATGGGAGTAGTACGGAAGCAAGCAACTTCTATAACTGTGGAGGATAATTTCCTTACACAGCATGTAGACATACACACCAGATCTGGAGCCATTTTGGACTTGGTAATCACAGATGAGGTACATATGGTAAAAGACATGACAGATTTGGGTCCTCTTGCTACTAGCGACCATACAGCATTGAAATGGAAGTTGGTGTTAGACTGCACACGGAAATATAATGAAGCTGGGATGTATGACTACGCCAGGGCAGATTATGCAAGAATGAGAGCAGAATTAGGAAACGTTAATTGGAGTGAACTGTTTGTGGGTAGAAATATAGAACAGAACTGGTGTCAATTTACAGACCTGCTGTTACAAGTCCAGCATAATTGTACACCCATCAGAACGAGAAAGAACAGAAAGAAAATGCCAGTATGGATGTCATATAAAGCAGCGAAAGCAGTCGCACATAGACGGAGAGTGTACAGGAAGTATAGGAACAACTCGCACCCGGCATGCCTCAGAGCTAATCGCATGGCAAAAAAGCTCATGGAAGATAGCAGAAGACACTTTGAGAGCAAATTGGCCGATAATATAGATCATGACAAGAAATCTTTCTTCGCTTATGCAAGCAGCAAGAGTAACAGCAAGGTCCGAGTAGGCCCCCTGGTTGACTCTTCCGGGCAGACTGTAAGTGATCCTGTCAGCATGTGTGAGACCATGAACCAGT
>Ga0209780_1004249_pt1 | contig 10966 bp, 4 predicted proteins | sample WorMetexBAHAMAS2_FD_187384 | JGI IMG/M metagenome (GOLD analysis project Ga0209780, IMG submission 187384) | Marine gutless worms symbiont microbial communities from Max Planck institute for Marine Microbiology, Germany - Inanidrilus exumae... | ecosystem: Host-associated > Annelida > Digestive...
AATCAGTCTAATGATACACCGTAAGCTCATATTTAACAAAATTACCATTTAACCTTATCTCTATGAACTTTGTACTATATATTATAAATTATTGATAGTATAACTACTAATAATACATTGTTTTTTTGAATAATTATAATAGATCAGAACTGTAGGTAATTTATATGATAAAATATTAACCCTGGGAGTTATAATACTTGCTATGATTCTTTAAAATTTTCAACTGTTAATCAATTCAGCTGAAGAAACAAGTTTGAGAAAATAGTATGATCAAGACACTAAATATGTAGCAGGATATGTTTATAATAGAAAGAACACATGGTTGTATTACAAGTGGCTGAGAGTGAGAGATGTTTGCAACATCATACTTCGAGAAAGTGATTTTTAGTGACTGTTGATTATAATGGTTGCTTTTCATACAGAAGCATTGAATGATTGTCAGAAGTGTTTTGCTGCTGTTACGATTACGAAACTTAACCATTACCAAAACTTATATGTACATACATACAATGCATACATATTTTGTATAATATGAAAAGATATTCAAATTTTAACAGCCATGTCCATAAAGGTAGGCACGTACCACTATCCCTTTATTGTTATTCAACTGAAAGCTGCATGTCTATGATGTACAGGTACTAGAACAAAAGTCATCATATACAACAGAAAGTGCAAACTGCTGCAACTTGACAGACTGCCCCTTTGTAGGCATGGTTGTCAAAGTTGAATGCCTTTCTGTAGGATATATATGTATAAGCTATGCTATTACCTTCTGCATATTGTTAATAATAATAAATCTTAATAAAGCTTAATGAAATAGGGTTAAAATTCCTTAACTTGTTTATTGTTGTAGTCTTAATTTATGGTAACTGGCCTCTGTTGACTAGTAGTGTGTAAATCAGTCATCTGTCACACTGGACTGAATGGAAGCATGGTGACAATGAATGATTTATTTCTTCATAACTCTGATACTGCCACCCCAGGTTGTTCTGAAATAAGGATGGTTAACATAAGTTTGTTGAATTAAAGCATTACATTTTTGTTGAATGCAGAGCGGAAGTTGTCGATCATAAGGTACGGTGGCAGAAAAAGTTTTGTTTTGAATGCACAATGGTTGCAAATTCCATAACTGCTGTATTGGAACCATGCACTTGCCGTGTTTCCGTGCGAAAGGTATGGATTTAAGTCATAGTTTTGTTCAATGAACATTGGTTATAAATTTGAGCATGGATTAGCAATTGCCATAATCAGTTAACAGTGATCAGGTACACCAAGCTTTCCTTGCGAAAATGTCATATTACACATGCTTATCTAGTGCTGTGATGATTCTAGGTTTTTAATATACGATAGATTTAGATCGACTTTTAAAATAGAAATCCCGATATCGATTTGATGTACCCATAGCTTTTTAGAATATGTTTAGAGACGTGAAATCAGAGACTGATGTGAACTGAAGGAACTCACCGTCGCTGGTTGGGTGACGACTGTCAGCAAGGAGTGAGGGTACTGGGTATGCAGGCAGATACACATCCTTGCTGCAGTTTTGGTAGGGGAGTGTGAGGCGAACTAATGCTGGATGGCGGCAACTGAATAAGCCAGTAATTGTTGGACAGTTGATGGCCGTGACACTGCAGGGTTTGAACAAACAATAATTGATGTCAGTGTGTGACATAATTGACAGGCAGTTGCAGAGACTGGTTTACTGCACTGCAGGTCATTCGCATCAGCTGCATGGCCTTTATCTCTGGTCTGTGACCTGTCAGTAGTATATGACATAACATTTAGTAATGTAAAACGAATCAATGTTCACTTTGGATAATCAAAATACTTAACCCCCAATTAAAATTCACGTTGTTGCTCGAGTGATCTGTCGCTCTTTATCGATCACATTTGGCATTGGACTATAGTGGCTAGATAGGACTTCACCCGGGTGTGGATTGCTTTGTATGTTGTGACATCGAGTTTGAAATCCACACCAATCAATTCTTTCTGACTTTGCACATGTTCTGCACACAGATGCTGTTACTGCTGCTGGTAGTGAATAATATTTTAGTCAAATTAATTGAATGCTGTCAGTGATACTTGTTAATTTAAATATGATCAGTCTCACCAGTCTTAAAATATGGTTACTGACAGGAGATAAAAGGAGGTCGTTCATATCAGAAGCTGGGCTACACCAACATTAATTTGGCAGAGTTTGCTGGTGCTAAACATGTGTCTCGCTGTTACCTGCTTGACGGATACAACAGTAAAAGCCGACAGGACAACTCCGTGTTGAGAGTTACTATCGATATGACACAGCGTTCTGGCGACTTCCTGTTTAAAGTGTCAGTGATACATTCTTGAATACCCATTTATTCAGTTTCACTCTCTGAGTATGACATTCTTATTTCTTTTCCAAATTTCCTCTGTATGACAGTAACTCTCTCCCGTTTCCACTTTGTATTGCTGATAAACTTCTTTCTTTCATTTTGTAACATACATATACCGTAGATTACGGAATTAATGCCACTCAGTTGATACCTTTGTCACTAACCACTGATGCTGCTACTTCCGTTTAACGGCCGTTTTTCCAGGTGAGTCTGTTTCAGCCGGTTCGCCGTTGCACCCTCCTCCTTCACCTTCTCTGGAAGAGAAACTCTAGAGATTAGTGGAACGAGGTTTTTATCAGATATTACTGGCCTGTATAGCTTAACGGTAGAGCGTTCGCTCACGATCCAAAAGGTCACAGGTGTGAATCGGCTGGTCCGCTTCCAGGTAACAGCCTTGGGCAAGCTACTCACACGCATGTACCTCTGTCACCAAGCAATATAATTTGGTACCTGTCGATGGGCGGTGACGCTCTTCGGCTGGGAAGGTAACCGCAGGCCTGGCAGAAAGTAATGGCAGCCCACCGCCGGGTGGATGGCTTCAAGTCACCTGCGGGCTGACTGCCTGTACCCCGGGATCAGCTCCTGGCTCAACGCTCGGTAACGAGTATGGGATAACTTTAAATACCTTTTTTACTCAACCATTAGTGTGAAAGCAGTCAAGGGAACACAAAGCACTAACCCTAACTAGTGGCCTGGCTCACTTTGATGGAAGGGGCATTGCTCCTTTTATGCCAGCTCTCCGCTGTCAGTACCTTTGTCATTAAACGTTTAAATTAAATGTTTAAATTATGTCGTTTTTAGTTGTGTGCATGTAAGTTGTGTGTGATTGTTATGTATGTGTGTAGGCCACCAATGCATCAGTATGAAGTTGCACCCACTACTGAAAACACTGAGGGTAGCTCACTGCATCTAGAGAATAAAGGAGCTGGTGAGGATGTGAGTTCAGCCAGTGATGTGGCTGCTGCAGCAGCTGCTAGCACTATTTCAGGTACACTACTAGTTCTCCCTTTCTCTGCATGTATTTCATTCAACACAGCTCTTGCTGTTCAACTACAATCTTATTATGTTTTTACTTCCTGTCGTTGAATGATGAGGTGCTGGTGTGGTTGTCTTTCTGGAGCCAGATGCAGGTGATCTGCATTTGGTCCAGCTAATGCCACTGTCAACCACATCGTCTGTTGCTTCATTAAAGTCCTGAATGGTTTATCTTTCTCTTGCTGACTTGCCCAAGTTGTCGTGGAAAAAAGTAAAATAAAGTATTGTTGTTTTGTTCCTGTTGAAGAAAACTCTTGCATCTTCTCCATAATTGGCCCCGTACGAGCCCTGGGGCGGTAATGCACTCTGATTCATTTGTTCATTTTGGCACTGTATAAATTGTTTGTTTGTTTACTTGCCTTCCTTTCTTACTTTCTGCTTTCCTTATACTTTATATCTTACTGGTTTACTTCCTGACTTATCTTTTTCCAGAATAGGCCCATTCTGTTTCCAGGCCTGAGGTTGTAGGAGGCAACTAAACCTGGCTGTAGTTTTTTTGGTTCATTTTATGTGTAGTGTATTTTGTTATGGATGCATATTTGCTTTTGTTGTGTTTGATTTGCCAAGAGATTGGCTGGGAAGAACATCTGTGAAATAACCTATTTTATGTCGGGTGGGACGTAAAACCTTAACTCGATAAATCTATCACTCAATTCTCCATAATTGGAATGTGCTAGTTGTCATCAGCAGGCACATGTGGGCAATAAAAACATTGCTACAATAAAATCCTTCAACAAAATTGGTGCCAGCTAATACAAGTTGACCTGCATAATGGTCATAAAATGGTGTTGTTGTGTTGTGTGTCATTACAAGGCAAATTACCAAACCTTATTGGGTTCTGACCTTTAGTTGCTGACTGAGAGCATAGTTATGCAGCATTCACAGTTGCTGTTTCTACCTGCAGGCATCAGTAACACTACCATGTGCTATGTTGTCATTTTGGTTACTTCCATGCGACCGCATTGTTGTCACTGACACTACACTTTGTTACTTTGTCATTTCAGTTTCTTCTCTGTGACGTGGCAACAGCATTGTTGATTGGGATTTGTTATTTGTCTTTGTAGATGTATTACAGATTCCACGACTTACGTCATTAGAAAAAGATAATCAGAGAACGTCAGGACAATGCCGGTCTTCTGGCAATCTGTCTAAGATATCCTCTGATTACCTGAGTAGCAACATGCCTTCCAGGCACTGCCGTCAGTCTAGTGCAGACAGTGCAGCCATATTCCATCACCGGAGGTAGTCAGCTGTTTGAAAGAAAATGGTAGTTCATAATGTCATTGTGTTTGCTTCAACTGCTTGTTAATCCTGATGGAAAATTTAGTGTGGAATAATATGTTGTTTCAAAATAGGGTATAGTATACATACTGCTTGAAGTTATTGGCTTTATGTGATAAAGTGCAACTTAATTGTAGCAACAACTTCTGTAAAGCTTCTGACAAAACTGTAAAGAGTTCATTGTTCAAATGCCCACGTTTCTCAGTTGTTGACTCGTGAGTTATTAGCCAGTGACTTTTGTCTTTACTTGTCCGCAGTTCATTGCAACATCTGTGTTCTGAAAGCACACACTTATGAACTGACTCCTTCTTATATGACTGCTGTTAATAATTTGTACAAAATATAAAATTGTACAGCCTGCCCGGACCATTTCTTCTGAGCTACTAGGTTTTGTTTGTTACTGGGTTTTCCTTATTTTTGTTGTTTCTGCACCGTGCGCTAGATTAAGCTGGCCGTCAGCTTTTGAGTGCACATAAATATACCGTATTGTTTCGTATCGTATCATACAGCGTGTGTGAGCAAAATCTGCAGCTGCGGCATTACAGTACTTTTGTGTCATCATTATTACCCATTCTGATGGGTACGGTTTTTACCACTTTGTCTGTTTTCTGCACAATATCTCAAAAACTGATGCAGTTGGGATCACCAAATTTGACGTACAAATGTTCCACGATGAACTTGGAAACCTGTTTGTGTTGGGGTCAAAAGGTCAAGATCACAGTATCTGTGTCGGTCTTCAGACAGAACACAATATCGCTGCTGCTGTGTTCATAAGCCATGCTGTATTTTCCCTGCTGTAATGCTCCACCGCACAAGTAGTGGTAGTGACACTGGGTTTTCCCTGCGTCACTTCCCCACGTCTGCTTGCCACTGGACGTTGGGTTTCCCTGGCTTGAGTCTTTTGTACTCTTGTTAGTGCCAGTTATTGAAGCTTTGATCAGTTGATTTGTAATGTAATCTTCTATCCAGCCATTATTTAACTCTGCCACAGGTTGGCGAGGGTAATGTTTCAACCATCAGTTGTTTGTCTTTGTCTGTCTTTGAAGAGGATAAGTCAGAAAGTTATGGGTGGATTTTCATGAAATTTGGGAAATAGGTAAACTGTGGACCAGAGAAGAGTTGATTAAATCTTTGAAGGTCACAGTTAGAGTTATGGATGGATACTCCATAGTCGGTTTATATGAAAATTGAAAGTGAAGTTGGAAAACCCATTTACAGTGCAGTGCGGGAAAATCCAGGATGGTGTACCTGCTGCTCGCCAGTAACGACACTGTGGTTAGTTCAGTGTGGTGTGATGGAGGTATGCACTGTATTGAGTGCTGTCTAGTGTAATGTCTGAAGATCAGGAGCTGTGTTGATGCTGACTGCTGACTGTTCCAAGTTAACTGGTGACCACTGACCGCCGCAGTGACCAGTGATAAGCACTTAGCATGGTGATGGTCATTTGGTTAGGAGTGGTCATTGAATGTTGCTGGTGATAGGTTCGAGATTAGTGGACTCAGTTTGTTAATGACTATTTCACTGTTGCAGAGAGCTTAGTGGTTCATCAGATCCTGGCTTTGTGCAAGGAACCTACCCAAGGCTCGGAAAGGTATATTCAAGACTGTGGCATTTGTATGTACAGTGGTAAAATAAGCAAGTGTTTTTGAAGTTAAAATTAAATCAAATTAAATTTCAAGCGATGCTGCATTTACCGATAATCCATCTGTGAATCTGGCCACGGGCATGGCTTACGAGGACGGTCAAGGGTCGGGCGGTGGCGCGGACGGATGACGTGCGGGTGAAGGGAGAGGGGGTGGCATGGCGCGTGGCTTATGGCATGCGGCCAAGCCACAATCGAGAGTGGCGAGATTGTGGTTTGTCATTCTAAATTTTAAAGGTGCCATGCATTATGGCTGTTTTACATTCATTTTTTCAGTTTCTTTTTGCGTCTTCAGTTTTCATAACCTGTAATTTCATTTTTATCTTTTATGTTATTGTGCCTATTAATAGCATCTAAAAACAGGTATTTCTCAGATAGTTTTACGTATATTTTAGTCAAACTTTTACTTCCGTTACCACTTGCGCACACATGGCAATAAACAGTTTTAACTGTTCATAACATTTTGTGCTGAGTTATCATAACTGGGATGAACTTTTAGGCAGCTTTGTTATTTTTAAAAAATTAAAACGTGTTGCTAATAGTGCTTATTGTCTATTGCCCTGTCTAATGTATTCCATCTTTTGTTACTGTTAGGTTACGTTCAAACAGCCATTTATATTCTTGCTATTCTTCTTCCAGCTAGTGAGACCATGTATTATAGTGATGATGTACCGGTGTGTAATATTTGAAAATATAGTTGATATATGGATTTACCACTGTTATCATGCTAGTTGAAATGTTTCTGTCTGTTAGCTTGCAAATGCATAGACTCCTTTCTGTATCGCTTCGTGCTTGAAAGTTGAAATGATTTAATACACTTGCTGTCATACCTTCCTTACTATTCAAGACTGTGGCATTTGTATGTACAGTGGTAAAATAACAATAACCATACAATAACCGTTACTACAGAGCTACTGCACAACATTTGCATATCTGTGTCAATGTTGTTGAAGGTCTATTGGTACGTTTTTTACAGAGAACTGAGGCGGTGCCATCAACAAGTGAGCATCGACTGAACATGACAAGGGTTGATGCTGATGAGCTTGTCGATAAACTGATGAGTGGCATCAATTTTAACAAAGAGACAACAGAAGAAAGTAAATACAATATTCTGCCCAGTTTTTCTTCTGTAAATTGCACTGATGATATAGTATTTAGACTGAGCATTAAGTTCGAGGTGTTAAGTTCCACTTGACACAGTATGGGTCACTTTGGAGATATTCTTCCGAGCCAGTTTCTTTCCTTAGTACTGAAGAAGCTAAACCTAATGCAACAATAGCAGACACAAAGATAGTAATAACGTAAAATAAATGCCATAAAACCAAAGTGAGGTTTTGTTGCCCCATTGCCTTTTTACAATGTGTGGCCTGGAAATGGAGCAGGCCTTATTCTTATAGCTCTGGAGTCCACATGGGGCATGTGCATGTGGATGATTATATGCATACTCCATTTACATATACACCAAAAACACAAAAAAATCAACTATGTTTCCTAACATAAAATTTCCTACTATGTTAAAAACATACATAGTATTAGGCTAAAACCAAGTAAAATTTCTACTTTAGCACACACCAAAAATGCAATTTTACTACATGCGAAAATCTCCTATAAAAATTTTGTTGCTTAAGAAGATTGCGGAAAAATAAAAAAACGCTGTGAGAATATACCTTCATTGTTCCACAACAATTTTAATTGCACCTCCCGTCGGAAAACCACGATCAGTGCAAAATTCAACAATAATTAACAATAACGGTAAGCATTCTGTGTACACAGTCTGGTATATTGGACGTTAAGTGACATTTCGTAGTTAACTTGACTAATGGTGTTCTATTGCGTTTCATGACAAAGGAAATTTCCTAATACCTTGTGACAGGCTCTAGTTGCTAACTGATAGCATTCACAATTACAGCTGCTACTTGCAGTGATATGCACAGGTGTTTACTTCCGCATGACAGCATTGTTGCCAATGTCACTGATACTACACTGCATTACTTTGTTATTTCAGTTTCACGCATATTTATAAGATTTTTATTTCTAATGGTCATGGTATTTCCACATATGTGAGCAGAGTTGTAACTGCTTATGATTGATACCAAAAATGAGATGTGAAAGTCTTTCATCATCTTGCCCACCTGGCATTTTCAACTGTAATTCTATTTTTACACTGGACGCATCTAGCGGTAAGCATGGCGTCTGAGCGTCTGTACGTTCGTCTGTCTTATCTTTCTACCAACGTTATTAAGGTTATTAGGTTAATAGAGGCGTGGCTCATAATGAATATGCCTCACCAGGGAGCAGCAGGCGACATGGCCAGTGTACGTTTATGTCTAAGTATTTCGAGGATGGACATACTTGTTTAAATTGTAACTGTTTAAACATTTGTAAAACATGTGAGTGGTCTTCTGTTCTGGAGTTACTCCAGGTTGTTGGGCTGAACGTACAAATGACTACGTTTGAGCGAAATTGGAACGGTCTTTCTGCAGACCATATACCCTTGCTGTCGCTTAGCCAACACTGTCAAAGCACCATTTTAACTGGTAGCAATACAGATAGCTGATGACTCACAGGGATTCTCTATCTGTATGCTGCATTTCACAGGTACTGGTGGTTTGCAGTTGTTTGTTGGTAAAGATGGTACAGCAGTTCTTGGTTCAACTGCCCGACCCTCGACACAGCCAACACTGCAGATTTCATGTGCTCCGTCCATGTTAGAAACATCGTCTGTACCTAGCAATTAGCAGAACCACTGCCGTCAGTTATCTTTCGTCTTGACTGGGATTATTTGTCGGAGTCAGCTTAACTGCTCAATATTTTTTGTTAATACAGGTTGTATGAATAATCTCTTTTAGAATGTTTTTTGTATGTATGTTGCATATATCATAGATGTTCCTTGCTTGCAGCGTGTTGTTATTTACATTTAGCTATGCCTGCAGAATAGTAAATGCCATAGAATACTACTGTGTTTTGTGCCAGTGCCTAACCAGTTACTGATATACACGATATGATACGATATATTTATGTGCGCTTAAAAGCTGACGATATGGCCAGCTTAGTCTAGCACACGGCACAGAAACGAAAAAATAAGGAAGAACTAAAAGCAAAATACATAACTATCGCATGCGTCAAGTGTAATGTAGGGTAATAATAACAAACTATTAGACGTAAATTTTTGTACTTGATGTTTCTCAAGATGCTGTAATATTCTGTATGACACATCTGCAACCAGAGCAGTATTTACCTTTACGTAGGCAAGGCATCAAGGCATTGGACAAAATAATGGGGTGATCACTCTCTAGGCACTACGAAATTTCCCGACTCTTTGTGGCAGTGTTGCATTGCCCAAGTCCTGCATATATTGTTACTGCTCCCACTGCACTATAAGTGTCAGTGCACATTCTACAATAATGTTCACAATGATTTAACAAGCAGCAAAATACTTAAAACACTTGAAACGAAGTGGCCCACAACAGTCTACTAAACACTGCTGTAGCTCAAAACGTGAAGTTAGCAGTTTTCCTCTTTCCCTGACTTTTAGTCAGTTTCCTGACATTTCTCCGAGAGCCGTTAAATTTCATGACGTTTCCAGGTTCATCAGACAAGTGGTCACTCGAAGACATCAAGTCTCGTCTGTCACTCTGTCAGCAACATAAGCTATCAGTATTTCAACGTGCAATTCATTCCATGCTTTGACAATGTTCGCCAAACCAAGGGCTCATCCCTTAGGTCAGGACGTCCACACAGAGGGGGAGGATTGAGTCAAAAGTGGACAAGCTGGGAGGTAGGGTTTGACTGTGGACGTCTGCATCCATACTAGGGCTGCCAACTTCTGATTTTGTTAATTCAGGATGCCCGCATTTGATATATAGACACTAAAGCACCCTTTCAGCATGATTATGTCACGCCTTACCATCTGGTGGCTGTGCCGCATGTCCAGTTACTGTTGTGTAGTTGCACATTTGTATTGTATTTCATAGCACTGGCTGCTAGGCTTTGATGACGGCCGCTAGAGGCGGGTTGACAATAGCTGCCAGCTTGATTTGCATGGAACTTGATAGATAGCATTGCCTTAGAACTACGGAGCTGCAGACTTCTGCAGGGTGGGGGGAGGTTATGCCAAATGCGGACAAAAGCTGACCAGGCGGGAGGGTGTAAAAACTACGTATTTCTTGTGGACACCCTTTATGGATGAGTAGTGTTCCCATTTCAAGGACCTTTTGCTGGAACCAGCTTGAGATGGACTAACTCTGGAACAGTGCCCAGTTAAATAATGACTGTAAAGTTTGTGACAGAAATATATGGTGACTAGTGAAGGTGTAGTCCTTTATTTTGAAATGTCAGTGCCTTTTGCGTGATTCAGACTGATTAGATGCTAGAAACTTTTCAGGGTTACAATCGGTGCAATACGAGTTTTTTGTATGTTTTAAAGAATTAGAGTTTATACTGGTTTATTGTTTGTTACCTAGAATGGTTACAGAAGTTTGTGATTACTTAGCATTTTGATGCATTTTACGGTTTAGATATTTACTAAATAAGGGTTAAACGTTGTTTTGTTGTTCTTATTTGTGCCAGTGAATTGTCATAATCATGTTTGTGTGTTGTGGATGCTGGCATCAGAGGTCTGGCGTAAAGGGAGCAG
>Ga0209780_1004250_pt1 | contig 10963 bp, 8 predicted proteins | sample WorMetexBAHAMAS2_FD_187384 | JGI IMG/M metagenome (GOLD analysis project Ga0209780, IMG submission 187384) | Marine gutless worms symbiont microbial communities from Max Planck institute for Marine Microbiology, Germany - Inanidrilus exumae... | ecosystem: Host-associated > Annelida > Digestive...
CAATTAAATTCTCCATTAAAACGTGAACACTGACGTTCATATTTTGAAACGCACACCAGTTTATCAAAGCACAAATGTTGCGATATGCATTATACATGCTGTTGTCATATATGCAGACAATACTGTATTCAATGTAGCCTATTTATCACAACACTTACATTATGAATACTGAGACGAGAAATGCATAATACAACAGGAAGCTCGGCTATTGCATAGGGACCGCACAATGTGCCGTCAGTTTAAATCCTGTCAACTGCTGCAGAATGGTCCCCGGAGTCAGTCACTAAGCTGTAAGCGACTGACTTGGACAATAAGCGATGGACTCAAGTCAGTAAGTAAGCGACTGAATTAGTCACAACGTTTGTGACTGACTTAGCGACTTGCTAACGATGTAGATTAACGAGGGAGTAGTTAGGTTGGTTGGAAGATTGTTAATTCTGTTTACGTGTGATGTGGGTACTGTGGGGACCCTACAGTAGAGATAACAAGTCTGTCTTATCCAATTGTGGTTCTTAGACGGTTTTTACTCTATGCATTGGGATTTGGGAACTGAGATATCTGGAGAGACTTGTCCTAACTTCAAACCTTCGATATATTCCACTCACTATAATGTATATTGCAATGGTGTAAAACTGTGTAACTACTAACTACATTCACATTAAGCCCTGATCAGAGTATCCGAAACGACTCAACTGAACCGGAAATTGAGTTGTAGGATCGTAAGAGTGATCTGAACAAGCCCCTTCCCAGCATGTTTTGTCACCTGAGGCTAGGACTTGCTATGATCATCAAATCTGAAGTCTCTGTTGGGGTGACCATAATTTGGGCACCGCAGTCCATAGGGTATGACCATCGTGGGTCCGACTATGAGGTCTGGGGGAGCGTCGTGAGCTCCCCAACGGGTTCGGGGCAGAGCCAATTTTTCGTATATACAGATAAAATCTTAGGTAATTTTTAGCCATTGATGTGTAAGCATATTATGGCTGCACAGATGGGCAAATCAGGACAAATGTGGGACACCAAGCCAAAAACGAGACAAATGGGTGTCCCGGAAGAACTGATTTTTTCCGGGGCACGTCGTTAAAAACTGGGACTGTCCCGGAAAATCCGGGATGGATGGTCACATTAGTCTGTCTCCACCTACTACAAAGATATGACAGGTGATACAAAATATCGAAAATAGCGTGGTTTGGCGTAGTTAGGGGTTACTCAGTCACTGGAAATAGCATCATTTCATAGAATACATATCAGTTCCTATTAGCCTTCCATAGTAACTATGTCTTCTTCTTGCACCGTTTCTGAGAGAGAGCTAAATATTGGTTGAAAATCGCAGATTTTAATCAACCCCACTTCTGTTTGGTGCCCACAATTGGGGTGACTCCATTGGAACTTCGCCGAGATTATGATAACAATGCACTATGCCGATCCATGCGTTCGTTCATCCGTTCGTATGTGACTAGCTTGACCTTGAAAAGTCCTTGAAGTTTCAGTACGACAGCTGAAATTACAAACCATGTAACCAGTGTGGTTAATACATGCTACATTCACGAGGTATGGGAGTTAGAAAGGTTACAAAAAGCAAAAGAGATCTTCAAGGTCACTCAAGGTCATAGCTATTGGCGGTCATTTAATAGGCCATATAATTTTTCATCAGTCTTCCATTGTAACTATGTCGCTGTCTTGCACTGTTTCCGAGATATTATCAGTTATTTTCTCAAAATTTAAAACGTCACATGACCTTGAACACATTCCTTTGGTGGTAATGAATCACGCATGCACAAGTACTCTTTAACGTCAATCTACACACCAAATTCAAAATGCCTAGCTTCATCCATTCCAAAGATACGATTAGGGTCCAAAAATTTAAGAATGGGTCATCTAACCCTCACTACGCACACATCGTTTGTTATCTGTAGGCTGCAACTTGTTATAGTGAACCTACCTACGACATTTTATGCCTCTATCTCTTCCGGTTACAAATATATGAAAGGTGATGTAAAATGGGGTGACTTTGGATACTCAGGGATCACTCAAGATCCGCAGAAATAGCACCATTTGATACAGTGTTAGTCGTCCATAGTTACTATGCCCCTAACGTTTACCATAAACTTCTGAAATATAGCTAGATATTGGCTGAAAACTGCCAAGTTTAACCTACCAGTCTTTGGTGCCCCATTAGGGTTGATCCCATTGGAATTTCAACAAGATCTTTAGCACTAAAAAACTAGAGTCTCTGAGATATCATATGGCGTTGTTTGGATGATCCTGTGTTTAGCCGTTTTGGTAGAACTCCACTTGTGACGGACAGAGAGTTGGGCAGATGGACAGACACACAACAGAATCATATACCATGCTAGCATAGCATCTCGTGGAGAAAATTGAACGCTCTAATGTATAATAGGTCCTCTGCGAATAACAGTGATGCCAGAAAGTGAGCACAATGAGAACTTAGTCATCAACACACAATTAAACATTAGTAACTTGCAGCCACATCAGCACATAATGCCAGGTTGAACTGGAACGACTAGAATCTGTCGCCAGCATCGTTCTTCGCTGATAGTGGTTTATTATCCTGAACGATTTCCGGCACGTCTGGTGATGACATTGCTATAACGTCGTCGTCGTCGAAGTCATGAAGTCGAGTGTCAACATCGTCTTCGTTGTCACTTGATGCAGTCACTGAGCCCGGTGACGTTCCCTCGGAGCCGGCCTTCCGCCGGCGTGGTGATGTATGCAGCGCTATGATGGCCGGCTCTGACGTCACAGACATGTCGTCATCTGACACGTGGGCGCTGGCTGGTGCTGACGCCGGAAATCGGTCCATGCGAGACACCAGCTCTGCCAAGTCCGTGAACTTGACGTCAACGGACGCCACCGCTGCCACTGGGGATTTGGATATCTCACCGAGCTCAGTGAACAGTTCTTGGATGCGTCCTGAGCGAGACCACTGCGTAAACAACTCGTGAGCGTGGCTGTAGCCAACATCAGAAATCTCGTCAAAACTGCCAAACTGCAGCGTTCTGTAGCAGTCAATAGGAGGTCGTATGTAGTCAACATATCCACTGCTTAACACCTACACAATACACATCACATTTGTTCAGTATGAATGATTTTTCAATCACTTACTTGCCAATGTATCAATAAATGCACAGCAGTCAGCTGCAATTTCCTACTTAGTAGGCTTTGTGGCAGTGCAGAAAGCAATGCAGAAAAGATGATTTCATTTTAATTATTTTATAAGTGTTAATGTCGTAACTGATCATGACAGATCTAATACTGAACGAAGCACACATAAAGAGTGCAAAACCCACGCTGGAGAAAACCCAGCGGCAAGCAGATGCATGGAAAAGTCGGCATTGCTGGCAGTGATTGTATTGTGGGGCATTACAGCAGGGAAAACCAAGCGCAGCTTATGTATGTAGCAGCAGCGGCAATATTGCATTATGTCTGAAGACCAACACAGACGTTGTGACCTTTATTTTTGACCTCTGACCCCAAAATAAATGGGCTTCCAAAAATCATAGTGGTGTATTCGTACATCAAGCTAGTTAGTTGGAGTTTAACGTCCCCTTTCAGCACAAATTGGTAATGCTAGCTGAATTGGTTATTGAGATATCGTCTGATTGATTAAGGTTTTATGACCCACTCGACACAACTTAGGTCATTTCAGAGACATTCTTCCCAGCCAATCTCTTATCGAAGTACTGAAAAATTAAATCTAACACAACAAAAGCAAACACACATCCATGACAAAATATACAAAAACACAAAACAAACACAAAAAACTAAAGCCAGGTTTGGTCTGGTCACCTCTTATGAAATAAGTGAGAAGTAAAATTAATTCAGAATCGTCCGGAAAAACAAAGCGCGGTGAAAACCCTACCCAAGCAACTGCTGTTGGCATCAGCAACTATATACAGATCAGCAATATTCCCTAACACTGGCGTGTGTAAAGTGTAAACTAGTAGACCTGTTCCAGTTGGCGCACACAAGACACATAGGCAAGTCGCGACTGAATCTCAGCCATATTCGGCACTTTGACAGGACTTGCCCAAGGCCACCATCGACGCCACAGCAGCCACCATCCGCTCAGTTCATCACCATAGTTGGTCAAGTTTGGGTCATCTTGACTGCCGACATCGACAGCAATGATGGTCTGCGCGCCCATCGTCTGTGCAATACATTTAACGGCTTTACATTACACCACGTTTAATGGTATTGTAATGAGAATGTCTGTGTGTGTGTTTGTCTGTCTGCGAGCATATCTCTCGAACCACATGCGCAATCTTTACCAAATTTTTGTGCATGTTGCCTATGGCCATGACTCAGTCCTCCTCCGGCAGGGTGACAAAATCCCAAGGGGAAGAGTAAAAAACATTTTGTCTTTTCCCCACTGACAATGAATTGTACAGCATAGCATTTGGGACCAATACAAAAACGGCTGAACTGATCGAGAAGTCGTTTGGGATGATGACTCCGATGGTCCCTAGGTACCATGTGTTAGATGAGAGACCCAATACCTAGAGTTTGTGGTTTGTCCACACACGTACCCTAAACCAACACTAGCTAACTGGGTACGTACATTTTGCTGCGACCTCTGCCTTCATCACAAACAGTCTATGCCACCGTTGCCACTGCAAGCCTACCGCCCACTGCAACGAATCACGTGACCATGCAGACCTACTAGAAGCTCCGCCTCCATTGTAAGCTCCGCCCAGTGTTACAGCATCTTGCAATACACATGTAATTATTGCAATGTGTGCTCTCCTCTCTTTCTTCTTTCCCTTCTCATATTCTCTGACAACAATGCATTAAATGCAATACGTTATGCACTTCTGGTTTTGTGGATGTTTATGCCTATTGACCAACTTGTCACCCTCGTAGTGGCAAATGCACGCATCTGCAGCACCTGCGGCAGAGGCATTATGCATACGCTTTGCTTCGGCTACAGCTAGCCTGTGGCTCGCACCCGTCGCTTGCCATGGCTCTATCCCAGTGTTCCAAACACAGGAATAGTGGCGGTTATTAGTACAGATTAGACAGATATAATAACACCCTGCAGTCAAGATAGTTAGTACCTTCATGACGTCAGCGGGCAGATTATTGACATAGCCACCGTCGAGCAACAAGTGCCCATCAGCAGGGTCACACAGCGGAGGCAAATAGCCGGACAACGACATGCTGGAGCGCACGTATCGCCAGAAGCTGCCGTGCGTGTGAACGCGCATCTTGGACGCTGTGAGATCGGTTGTGATGCAGAAGTACGGTATCCACAGGTCCTCGATCTGGCAATCGCTGAACACTGACTCGATGCAGCGGTTGAACCCGGAGCCAGTGAACATGGCCGTGAACGGATAGGTCAGGTCGACGACCGTCCGCCACAGGCGTGCCATGCCGCTTGACCACTCGACGGCTCGCCGGCGTAAGCAACTCACGTCCGTTTCGTCGGCCCACAGCGCTCCAATCAGCGAGCCGATACTCGTCCCGCCGACCATGTCTATCGGGATGCCGGCCTCAGTCATTGCGCGGATGGTGCCGACGTGAGCGGCGCCGCGCGCTCCACCGCCTCCCAGCACCAGACCGACAGCACTGCCGGTCAGAACACGAGCCAGTCGCGAGAAATCAGACATGCGGTCCGGCTGACCAGCACTCAGCAGCCGCCGGTAGATGTCGGCGACGACAGCCGGCGCCTTGCGACTGAACACGCGCTTCGGACAACGGATGTGATGGTGCGACGAACACCAGTCACGTGCGCTCAGCCACTGAACCGTGTTCCGAGGTTTGGGACCGTCTTCGCGGTGCAGCAGAATGAGTTCCTTCTGCGCGCGGACTCCGATGCCCTCCAGTTGCTTCTCCAGAGGTCCTGGAGCTGGATCACGGTCAGCTAGTGCCACAATCAGGATGCAGTCAGCCTACACGCAGCAACCGATTACAATGCATTTCCCAACTCGTATGCAGCAAACATAGTCAATTTTAACCAAATAAGACAAATAGGATGAGAAACTGCACATAAACAAAGTAATCAACAAAAACTTTAGTACAGAATTAAAGTTAACAAGCCTAGACAGTAACTTTGCCCCGGTGCTACCACCTGGCGAACTCAACGAAACATATGCGTTGTCTTTGATTCTGTTTCACTGGTCCCATTATGTGAAAACATGACGTCATCCAGAAAACTGGAAGTATGAAACGTATTTCTCTGTCGTCAGACAGGGACCAAGTTATGGCCACAGGTAACATTTACAGAAAATGTTGTAAAATTTAGACATGTGGTTTTTGAGACATGCAAGAAGACAGACAGATAGACATACATATACGATGATCGCAATACTCTGCATGCTAAATAGGGCAAAGTAATCAGTGTCTTCACTTATACTCTCGTAAGTTAACAAAACAATGCTACGTTTATACAGAAATAAGTTGAAATAACGTGAATAAAACAGACCAAGGCTTGGACTTGACCTTCTGAGCTAAGCAGATTTGTTAATCTTTGTTTTACGGTTCAGTGCAGTAAACTAAGCCAGTTACCTGATAGTTTGATAGCACACGTTAAATATTGTCATCGCAATGTAAAACAGAATCTCAAAATGTAAATAATGCTGGCAACAACCGATCATTCCCAGTGCTCACTGAGAAGCCAACCGCATGTATGGTACCTGGCGAATGCATCGTTGAGTCCACGGCGTCAAACGCCGGTCGCACTCGTACAACACCATTCGGTGCACGTCTTCCTGCTGGCCGAGCCAGCTGGACAGACGGTAGTCGTTGACTGGATCCAGTGCGGTGGAGCCAAGCCGCAGCTGAACCAGTTCGCTGCTCAGCCGCAGTGTCGGTCCGATCGCATTCAGTGCATGCTGCAGCTCCAGCGTGAACGTCGACAGCGGCACACCGTCGGACGCCGGAAGCACGGCCACGCTTGCCAGGTTGGTAACAGTCGGCCTCGGATCCACATTCGGACGTTCTGATAGCGTCATCGTGTGTCCAGCCGGATTCTGACTCCCCAGTGAGCCGAGAATGCGATGCCCCAGAAGATGGATCAGTCGTGTGACAACCTGCAGTTCAATTGCCATGCAATCTATTATCAGGGCGACCACCCATCAGGCACTGTGCAATAGCCTAACATCACCCTAACTCTTCACACCTACTGATATTGCATTACCACGTCATGCACATATTATAGTCAGTGATACCACTTCTGTAGTCAACTAGAAAATGGAGTTTGACGCCCAGCATCGACGTGGATGCCTTCACCACAACACATACTTTAGCCTGCTATGACCTTCACCTTTGACCTCCAGAATCTAATCAGGTCATCAATAGGAGCTAATGAATATTCCCTGTCAGTTTTATCAACATTGTTCAAGCCGTTCACAAGATACTGTGGTAACAACATCTCAACAGACGACCCGGACAGCCTAAAAACATAACGCCTTCGCCGACACTGCCTTGTGGCAAAAACATAAAAATTATAAATATGACAAAAATGAAAGTAGTACATTTAACTACTTCTTCAACAGTTGTAGGCAAACATTCAGAACAACAATTTACATTTATACTGGCAATTAGTGCGAAATATAAACAGACACTTGCATAATGAACAAGTAAGGAATAAAATATAACATTAACATAGTTCTATTCAGTGACTGAGTGCTTGCCTGTGGGTATCTGCGTTTTATGTGATGTAAGAGATCATCTGGTATCTGTGCAAGCTCTGTATCACGGACAGCCATCATTGTAGTCGCACGATCCGTCTGAGTCAGAACTTCAACTAGACCAACCAATTCACCACGTCCATACTCCCCAATCAGTTCTTTCTTTGACTCAAGCTTCACCACTGATCTAAGTCGGCCCGACATGATAATGAATACGTTGTCAGAATGGTCGCCTTGTCGGTACAGTGCATGTCCAGCTTCGATTAGCAACCAGTCCAGAGCGAAGTCGATCTGACGCACAAACGCTGACATGCGACGCACCACCGTGTGACTGACATTCAGCACGATGGACGGCTGTTCCTTCATGATGGCGTAGAAATCAGTCTTCTTAATGCGAACGACACGCGAATCTACTGCAGCACGAATAGTAAAGAATGATGGTTCACCAGTTAGGACCGATAACGCTCCGATCAACTCACCAGCATATGCAACATACATAATACGCTGTTCTGACTCTTTCCCAACAGTCTGCTGCAAGACATCAAGATGGCCAGTAATGACAAAATACAGATCACACTCCGGGTCGCCCTGGCGGATAATCGTTGCACCTGTGTGCACTATTTGGAAACTGCAGCGACCAGTTAGCAGTGATTCGTCCTTAACGTCAAGCAATCGCACCAGATCCTGCACGGCCAATTCAAGAAAGGTCTGGTCTTTATCGGTCACCTCGACATCAGCGGCGTTCGTGCTGTGAATTGGAATAACGCTCACGTTGTCAGTGAGGATAACTTTGCGACTGCGGCGGGTTGGTGTCAGCTGCTGGATGCTGTCCGATGGAATGAGATCATCGTCAAGACGCATCGTGCTGACACGCGCTCGTGAGCACACCGCGTCAAAGTCGGATGCTTCTTCGCCCCGTTCTGACTGCGAGCTTCTAGTACGACCTATATGCCGCTTCCTGTGTTCCTGTGACTCAGCCTTTGCTGCATCAGAGCCTGTGGCGTCATCATCGGGAAGCTGGGGTACAAAGACGGCATCGGTCTCAGCGCCAGCTGGAGCAACGCGACCCTCCTTCACAGCTGATGTCCTATGTCCCGGACTTCCAGAAACAGACAGCGAGTGAACAAGAAACTCCTGCTCTGACCCCAAGTCATTACAGACAAGTTCGTGACCAAGGCCGAGGTAGTTATGTAGCGCCATGAATGTAACGCGCTGCAGTCGGACCATTATTATCTGCACTACACGAACCAGTGACTCTGGAAAACGCTCGAGAACGATTTGGAATGCCCGCGCTGGAAGGCGCAGCACAGTTGTATCAAGGACAGCGACTGCTGAGACTGTGCGATATACTGCTGGGTGACCGGTCAATACGTCCAGTATACTGAGTAAACTATGCACACTGTCTCCAGTGTTCACCACCTACACACATTAGCAGCACAGAAATTAGCAGCTACCGGTATATGCAATGCATAATAATACTATAACTAGAAAACATAGGCAGTCGTATCGACATGCAGACCCACGCCGGCAACGGCCGCAGGTAGCACAGCAGCATTATAGGTGCGCGGAATCCGGAACATGGTCACTAGCAACCATGCGACCGTGTTGGTTTTCGTAACCGTGTGACGTTGACCTTTGACCTTTTGACCTCTGGGTCAATGCATGCCGAGCGACTGCTATAGAGTATACATGTACCAAGTTTGGTGTAGATAGCTCAAGCCGTTTTCCTTTTAGAGCGCAGACAAACAGACAGACAGACAGATACAACTGGCAGCTATGCTGGCGTGGGTAATAATCATAATATGATAATAATAATAATAGTGAACTTATAACATGCACATTGTCAAGCAAGATTAATCTACTGTAACCACAATATGAAAGCTTTGCTCTTGATTCTGTAACAACTGTCAAGTTTTTTTCTGGTTTAACTATATAATTACGCTCATGGACATAAATCAATCTTCGATTAATCAGAGACCAATTATTAATTCAACCAGTGGATATCAATCATAGGACCAATGACTGAAATTGTACTGATTCACGACTTTACTAGCTTTATTTCAAGGTGGTCACTAGCGATGTCAATCATGTGCTCTGTAGCAAATGCAGTGAAACTGAAAATTCAGTGGCGGATGCGGCTAGTTGTATCTTATAAGCCCATTTTATACTGCCTGGCACTAATGAAATAAAGCAAATTGTAAAGCAATGCTTGACCAAAGGTCAAGAGGTGTAAACGGGCTATGATCATCGTTTCATCTTGCTGTCGTATACAATACATGTGGTATTGTCAGCATCACATATGGCCAGCATGTAACAAAAAATACCTGAGGCCTACTGGTACGTTAGAGTTTGACCAATATCACTGTCATTGCAGTCATGACAGAAAGGCAGATAACAGATGGGCACTCAGATATAACATGTCACATCAGCCTCATCTTTTTTGCTATGTTCCAACTACGATCATGTATACAGTGTGTAAATAAACAAAGAATTATTTATCCTGGATCCAATTTTACTCAACCTTTTGCTAATTTCTGGTGCCTGTGATATATACCCATTACTGGATAAAACAAGTAACAGCAAACAAGATGGCAAAAAATACCTGAGGCCTACTGGTATGTTCCTTCATTATAATTTAAGGTCATATGCTACGTTGTAATGACAGACGTTATGCAAAACATGCAAGCTTTTTTGCAAATCAGGTTATCACGGTTTGGCTTATGCTATGGGTTGTCTGCATGCGTGTCTGTGCATGTGCAATGTTGGTGAACTGTGCTTAAATGACTGAGCCTACAGAAATGGATACCTCGTTCTGTAGATGGAGTGTTGTTGAGCACCTACATCCATACACTGAATGTGTGATTCGAATACTAAACACATAGACTCTCATGGACATGATTAATGTTTGTTTTTGTTTACAACATGGTTGGCCATCCCAACTTTGATGAGCTCTTGTTCAGTTTACTACACGCTTTGGCACTGGCAGCAGCAACCGATGATGTATCTCAGGTGCAGGTCACTGTCCTGGCATGTTGTATCCAGGCCATGGATAGCATGCCTCCTGTAAAGCAAGCTGTGCTGGTGTTACCACGTTTGCAATCAAGAATGAAACAGGATGGGAAGGGAGCAGAAACTGTAGTAGACCAGCAGTAGTCGAAGGAGGTGGCAAAGGACAGGTGAGAAAAACAAAACGAGACTTGCGGTGAGGTGACTAACGCCAAGTGATAACTGAGGCATTATTACCAGTTCCTGCGTGAAATGATGTATTCATCCAACAACTACCACTTATTCCCACCGACGTACTTTTTGTG
>Ga0209780_1004251_pt1 | contig 10962 bp, 9 predicted proteins | sample WorMetexBAHAMAS2_FD_187384 | JGI IMG/M metagenome (GOLD analysis project Ga0209780, IMG submission 187384) | Marine gutless worms symbiont microbial communities from Max Planck institute for Marine Microbiology, Germany - Inanidrilus exumae... | ecosystem: Host-associated > Annelida > Digestive...
GTCGTAATCAGTGGGTGTCAAGGAGTCAGTCTGCTGACCCCCAATGTTAGAGATGGGGATCTATATTTAAATATAATAATCTCTGACCACCCAATAATCCGTTGAGGAGCACATTTTCTTGCCAAAACGAGCCAAAATGCAGCATTTTGACCATTTTGAACATTTTCCGGGGGTGTTACCTCCAGACCTCCTCGGCGGGAAGAGGTCACCCTAGCTCTCCCGCGTCCCAAGATAACATCGCGGACCTCAAGATCAGAAAAAAAACCCACGTCACTTCGGAGTTTCCGTGCACTCATTTCACATACCAACGTACTGGAGCCAGAATCCTCGAGCTTCCATGGTCACATCGGAGTGAAATGTCAGCGTCACGTGGTTGGACGCGGTGTAGACGGGAACGTGTGGCGGCCAATCACAGAGCTTCGAGTTGGCGCCGTGAGCATGCGTAGTGGTAAACTCCAGCCAGTCGTGACTGCACTTCGACTCGCCAGGTGGCGCCGCCAGCTTCATGTCCAGGATGTAGAAGACGACCTGAGCGTCGCCACGGCCTGCCGTCAGAAGACAGTGGCAGTCGGCGTCGGGCGGGTACAGCGACGGGTAATTCACCGAACTGATGTAGCCAACGGTCCGATCAGTCGGGGGTCTGCGCTGCCTCTGTCGACGAGTGTTGAGACCGCAAACGTTGACACGTTCTTGGTCGTCTGTTCATGAAAATAATAGTAAATCCTTCACGAACATCTAGAATAGTGAGGGTCGGTGTCGGTTTTAGTGCATAAACGTTGTGGCTATAACGTGCCTAAAACTGCCGTGGACATAGTTTTATTAAAGTTTTATTGATTGATTGATTGATTGATTGATGTCCATCGCGCCGTCCTTAACGGTTGCTGCTTTATCAAATTATGACACGTTCGCAGTGGCGTATTCAGGGGATATCAGTCCCCATTATTTCTGATTTTATGTATGGAGTCAACCTCTTTTATTATGAAAATCAACAAAAATGCTGTAAATATACTTTATTTAAATAATGAAATTTTGCGTATAATGTCAACAAAATTCTCGCTCGCTTACGCTGGTTCTATTGTAGGGTCTCAATCAATCCCTTCTGGCAACCCCTTCTGTTGGATGCATATACTTCACTGCACTTTGGCAAAATAGCAGTTTCAGGAGCCGCACGTGGCAGTACATACTTTTGTCCAGGGGCCCAAAACAAAGCACTTATTTTCACCACGACTCATCACGAATGAAACCACAGCAGTCGGGGTGTACCCACTACTCACTCATCACTATCTCAGAATTTTTTTTACCGGATTTGTAAAAATCTCTAACAGGTCGCGGCAGTGGGTCCGGAGCAGATCGAATCCAGCTATACGTCCCATGTACTGATAAAAGATGCTGCGTGAATCCTGCTAATTTCTATTTCCGCAGCAACCCGTAGCCCCCCTAAATGCCAGAATTTGTTGAATCACATTAGATTATACAAAATTGTATAATTTGACGATGTCGTTTATTATTATTACGATGCAGGGCAGTATCTAGCGGAAAGCGTAATGTAACGGTCTGGCGTCTGTCCGTCCGTCCGTCCGTGTGTCCGGTCGGCATGCTTACGTACCGTGACTCATCAGGGGGCAGCACGCGATGCGGCCAGCGTACATTTTGACCTGACAATAAGGAGGACCGACATACTTGTTATTATTTATACTGCTCGTGTTGTATGCTGTTTATTACTGGCCCCTACACATAGTGTAGGGGGCCAGACTAGTGGTGCTCGCTGGCGTCTGTCGTAGTCGTCGTCTGTCGTCGTCTTTAACACTCCAATGCAGCGCATATGCAACGTAACTCACCAGGGGCAGCACGCGACGGCCATGAGTGTTACGTCCCCTTAGGGCGACCCTTTGTTTATTTCTTTGTATCTGTCTACCATTAGCATTATGGTGAATAAACGTTGTCAACAGCAATGCGCCGATAGGCCTAAGTTACAAGCATTTTCAATAATAACCCGGAATGCATCGATATTCAACTTGAACGAAGTCGCTGAGTGTTGTGAGGTCACATGACGTCAGAGGTTTGCTGTAAACAGGCAGAGTGCAAGTTGTCCTGGCCATACATCGAGAGAACAGCGTTTCCACGTCATAGTCATCCTCCACGCATCGTTCCATGCTGCTGTCGACCGCCTACATCGATCGATCAACATCGAAATGGTCAATTCAGACAATGAAGTAAAACGCTCCATCTCAGGTGAGATCGGATTCAGACACTCATCTTTGAAAATCGGAGCATTTTGGCAATTTGTGAGCAACCAGACATTCGAATATCACCGACACAATTTTATGGCACAGAGTGACATTCAAGGTTACAAATTGTTTGAAACTTTGTTAGTTCAATACTTCGGGAAATATAGCAAGTGTTAAATAGGATATGTTTACAGATGATCACCGCATGTAATAATGCGTACAATTACTAGACGAGCCCTCACTTAATGTCGCACCGACCTATTTATTACTTATTTATAGTTTCCAATTCGGGTATGCTTTTCAGCCGACCAATGCGACCATGCCTTTCTTTTGCCTGATAACAAAAATGTTTTTCTCCTATGAATTTTCCGCGCGTGACTGTGAACTTCGATCTATGATCTTGATAATCGAACTTGTCCTGTACTGTATATCGGCAAAATGAACTAGCAAGCCATGTATCTTGGTCAAGGATTATTTCGTTCGAAAAATTATCGTTCAGGCAGACAGACAGACAGACTGACACACACCACCAACCGATTGCTCTATCTGGACCACAAAGTGATCAGTAGTACTTTTTATATTATTTCTTCTTTATTCTATTTTATTTTAATTTTTGATCTTATGTCTCTGCTGTCAAATGAATCTATATGTTATCATCTTCATATTCATCATTCTTTTTATTGACTGTAGTAATTTTAATGTTAGTTTTAAAGTGTGTCACTGTGTTTTTCTGACTTAGTGTCGAATAAAGATGTATACTACTACTATTTACTTATAGGTCATGTAGCCTGAAATAAAATTACTGGTTGATTGCTTGATAGCGTATAGCCCAAATGCCCAATATGGGAAATCATCTAGATACTAGAATGCGCTTACACGGCACGGCGCTAGCGACGACGTTGCGTTGTCTATTCGTCTGCTGCCTATGAGCGCGCGAACGATACTGATGATTCCAAACGTCTTGCAACTGAGATACAGCTCGCCTTGCTGCGGCGGTGAAAAACAGCTAACCTCGATTCGTAGTTCTGTGCAACAGTAAAACGACGTATACAGGTCTCCGCCGCGATACGTCTGCGACTGCGAGTTATGCAAAACACCGGACAACATCGCGTTAAATACTTATACTTAGGGTGGAGTGACATCACAGTAATCTACGGTCACGATACGATATCCATGTTGTGGGGGTATGATGTCGTAGCTGTGTGAAGTTAACTGTCGAAGATTTGTCACGTTATTACTGGCCTGCCTATTACGCCTAATGGACCAGTACTGTTTTGCTGGCTGGCGTCTGTCGTCGTCTGTCATCGCCGTCGTCTGTAACGCTGCCGGCGCGTGGGCCGGCCGGCCGCCGGGCGCGTGGACGGTCGGCGCGCCGGCGGCCGAGCGCGTAGACTTTTTGCCGAACTTATATGCAGCGAAAAGCGATAAATAATTCATTATTTCTGGAGAATTTCGTGTGGTACGGATGCAGCTTACCATCTGGAGTAAAAACACGACAGTCACTGGTAACTGGTACTTGTCGGTGATCGTCTTTCGTCTGGGCTGCACAGTGTATCACAACCAACATAATGTCATCCAACGATATGCAAAGTTCTACGATGCTAAGCCTACTCATATTTCTAACTAACATTTACCGCGCGACGCTATGCTAGCGCGGTATATGCTGTCGTCTTGAGTAGAATGTAAAGTGTTTCAACACTTTACATTCTACTGTCGTGTGTTTGTCCGTCCGTCTGTCTGTCCATCTGTCACACGCTGGTATTGTATCAAAACGACTAAATGTAGAATCACGCAAACAACGTCATACGATAGCTCAGGGACTCTAGTTTTCTGATGACAAAAATCTAGGCGAAATTCCAAGGGTCCCTACGGTATATCATCGGGGTCACTCCCAACTGGGGCGCCAAATACAGGTGGGGTAGGTTCAAAGGCGATGTTCGACCAATATTTCGTTTTATCTCAAAAATAGTTCAAGATAGGGACATAGTTACTATGGAACGCTAATAGTAAATCGTGTGTGCTGTATGGATTGGTGTTATTTCCAGTGATCTTGAGTGACACTAACTACCCCAAACCACCCCATTTTCGACACTTTGTACCGCCTTTCATGTCTTTGTTAGAGACTTCAAATTCGGCATGTAGGTTGACGGTAGCAAGTGCTAGCCCATGGATGACAAACATCCCTGAAAGGAGCGTGGTTAGGTCAAGTGAACCATTTAAATTTTGGTGGGCACCAACCATATCTCTGGAACGGCTGATCGTCTCAAGCGCTGTCAACTTAGTTCGCCGGTGAGTGTCATAATCTTCTGATAGTCGTCGGACAACTATTGATCACACCCACCGTCGAGGTCTGTATTCAGCAGCTATAGGCCGAGTAGAAGAAGTGGTTTGATTGCCATATGATGCGATACGGAATATTTAGCATCATGCGCTGAGCATCTTCGTCGCGCGGGTCTGTCAGCGGCAGCGGAGACACGTGTTAGTTAGACCACAAGTTTAACTAAATTTAAATAGTTTAGTTAAAACCGTAGTTTAACTTGCTATCTTCGATTGCCTTTTTGTCCTTGTCATTATCACGGTCGCTAATCTAAGCAACGCCAAATTATGTGCTTTCTACATGTACAATGTCGGTGGACTGCTCATTCAGTTGCATCTTTTGTTTTCAGTGCATATAGTGCTTAATATTTGGGGTAAAGTTGGCTTTTTAAGCTTTTATACGATTTTGTACGCAGATGGACGTCTTCTTACGCACGCAGACGGCAGTCGCGAAGGTACGGTTTTTACCGCCGTGTTTTCCTCAAAAAAACGATGCAGTTATGTTCACCAAACCTGACTCAGAACTGTTCCACGATGAGTCCCGAAAATCCATTCATTTTGGGGGCAATAGGTCAGGGGTCAAGGTCACGAGTCACAAAACCGGCGTGGGTCTTTGCACTCTTGTGAGTGCTGGCCTATTCTACGAGTAGGTTATAATTGCAGATGTGAGAATGTATACTTGCCCGAATACTTGATCCAGAATCCTCGCTGTTCGTTGGCCACATCTGACCGGAAGTTGATTTCGACGGTGTCGGCGCCGGTGTGTATGACGTCACCGATGACGTCACCGGCTATGCGCGTGCCGTCGGCCCAGCGCTGTCGACCGGAAATGACGTACTCGACCCAGTCGGCCGGAATGAAGTCGCTCGGAAGCCGGCTGAGCTCATAGTCGAGCACCTGGAAAACGATTTAGGTTCAGTTGCACAGAACCTAGTTAACTTTAACCACGAGTTAACTCAGCAGCGTCGCGAATAACAATGGCAGACACGAAACACCTATTACTTCACCCATCACTTTTTCCTTATCTGATTCACCAGTCTGCACATCTATAACTTTCTCTCTCTTTCACTTCCGGCTTAAAACCTACCTCTTTCACAAATCCTACCCCGTAGTTTCGCTTCTTTCTCCCGGACTGCCTTCACGTGATTATTTCCTGGGCCGTTTTTATGAGCTACAGGGTTTTTGTTTTTATTTTTTCCTTATTTTTTCGTTTTTGTGCCTTGCGCTAGATTAAGCTGGCCGTCTCGACAGCTTAGAGCGCACGTTAGTCTACCGTATCGTGTCGCATCTTTTGTCGTTAGTAACACCGGCGCATATGCAACGTAACTTACCAGCGGGCAGCACGCGACAGCGGGCCAGTAGTGTTACGTCCCGTTAGGGCGACACCTTGTTTTACTAGCAGCAACTAACGGTCCGGTTGGTTGCTCCATATAGTACTTGTACATTTTTTTTGTACATGCCGATGATATACCGACGTACCTGAAATGAGGACTTCGGTGCGTCCTTGTGCCTGATCGCTACTGGCGTTCAGCACACACTGACAGTTGGTGTCCGGCGAATAGCGTTGCGGATAGTTTGGTGACGTAATAAAGCCAGATGGCGCACTGTTCTTGCTGTTCCCGTCACCGGAAACGATTCCGACAGCTCCACATATGTCTGTTTTCGACATCGCGCCGTCATCTGGTTCTAGCACAGCAATGTCGTCACAATGTCCATCATTACCCATGCCAACTGCTGCAGTCGCGTGGATAGGTTTTCACCGCCGTTTGTCTGTTTGTTTTTTTTCAGATGATATCTTACAAACCGATGCAGCTATGATCACCAAACTTGACACACAAAATAATGTTCCACGATCAGTCATGGAAACGCATTTATTTTGGGGTCAAAAGGTCAAGGTCACAACTTCTTCTACTACTACTACTACTACTACTGTTTATAATCACTTTGCCTTTGGTTTTCGTACCTGGGAGGCAGCGGTAAGTGGCCTGAATGACGTCAGTGGGTTGACCATGGCACGTGTACATGGAGCTGGACATCTCGGCCGTGTCCACGCTGCAGTTCGGTCGACTGTTGCACTGTATTATCACCATCTCGTCATACGGCGGTCCATCCACGCACCAACTGTCGTCGTCAACGTCCGGCGAGCACGTGACCTGGGCGGCGGCATGTGATTGGATGGAGTGGCCGTGACGCACTTCGGTGACGTAGATTAGCGATTGGTTGACGCAGGACAGGTTGAGCTGTTGGTAAGTGCCCAGGTCCAGGCAGCCAAGACTAGCGCGATACAGCTCCGTTGATTCCAGTTCTGCAAATCACAGTGAGTGACACGATGATAATTAGAAAGCAGCCAAGGAGGGGCTCGGTAGTCTAGGGGTTTGTGCGTTCGACTTGCGACTCCACACAGTTGCGAGTTCGATTCCCGGCCGCCGTACTGTCTGGTAAACAACCGTAGGCAAGTTGTTCACACCCATATGCCTCTGTTACCAAGCAGCATAAATTAGTAGGTACCGGCCAAAGGGCGGTAACGCTCTACGGCTGGGAAGGTAACTGTAGGTCTGGCGTCACACTGGCCATGCGTCACAGACTAGTGGTTTATCCACCCATGGGCTCAACGGCCTACGAAAGGGAGGTGATCACCCCGCCTACATTGCTAAGGGGTATGTCTAACCTTTATCTTTACCGTTACTCCAGGAGTACAAACCGCCGCTAAACAGCGCCGGATTTGCATACGTGAGGCTCTGATCGATACAATTGAAGGCCGATCGAGGTCTTGGTTTTGAGTTCTCTTTTTATTCACTTTCCGCTGATTACTGATGCCCTTTCAAGGCTTCTTTGGGTGTCCTGCATAGGCCAGAATAAAAACTAAATAAGTAAAAAATATGAACGTCTACTAGCGGAGCTGCTGTTCTGTCTTGATATCGATCGCTTCGTGGTCTTGGATAGCAGTGCGGCGATGGATAATGTTGCGGAGAAAATGTTCAGAACAACCAGAAAAATTACTTTTCAGAATGTGGGGCCCCCAAATTTGTGAGTCCCTGTTCGGCTGAACAGTCTGAACACTCACAAATGCGGCCCTTCTGCCAAGGCCAACCGACGTGCACGCAGAAACTGTCAGTGAATCGGTGATACGCAGTATATACAGTTCAGCGTCACACTCGATTGGGATTATTTCAGAGATGAGTAGACAGTAATGTCAACATGTTAGCAACAGTGGAAGAGGACATTCTCTATAAGTAGGTCTAAGCTACCCCAATGAGTCTGGGGGAGCGCGGTAAACTTTTTGATGGACTTGGCTTATATTAAGTCTAACAAGACAGCTGCCGCACACAGACCCGCGCGACGCACTGCCTCGCGCGCATAGTGTTGTAAACGCTCAGTGTGATAAAATGATGATAGTCGTCGGTCGAACTAACTTGACAACGCCTGCTACGGTCGACATGCAGTTGTGAAATTTTTCTAAGTCCAGAGTTTGTAGAAAAAGTTCCAGATAGAAGTACCCTAGGCTTATTTTTTGAAGATACCCGAATTCCCGTATAACAGTGTAGGATAAGCGGTTGTGCCAAAATCTAGATCGATCTGTTGAGCCATTTCGATAGAACACCGGCTTGTGATGGATAGACAGACACAAGGGCATACGATACAACACGATACGATATAATATTTACGTGCGATCAAAAGCTGACGATGACGATATGACCAGCTTAGTCTAGCTACAGTACAGCGTCGTGTGGATAACAGCCTCCATTCCTGCGTATCTTGACCAAACAAAAAGAACAACAAAATTACAAAAGTTAGAACTAGAGGATGTCTTTATGTGTGGGTATACCGGATATTGGACAGTTGGGGGAATAAGAGTTCCCCCAACCCTTAGATATCGAACACTTTACGAACCTGAACCAAGTGACGTCATCGTCGTCATCATCATCATCGTTATCATCAACAGCATCAGAAGCAACCTCCCAAGCTTCGGCCAGTACCTGAATGACATTGCGACGCCCACTACCACCTCTGAAGTAACGATCTCACGGCAGAATAGAGATTCATATATTATTATTATTATCCTTTAAGTCCTTGTTGTCTTCGACGCAAACAGATGCAGACCGACGGGCTGCGTCCATCATCCATCGACTGCACATCGCGCTTGACTGCGTCTGCGACTATGCGTGACTGTGCGGGTATTTCGATTCAGATGATCCGCGCAACGCTCTGCTGCTGATTAGCGGCGCGTGACTAGCAACGACGTGAAGCGCATCATTGACCAGCTCAGGTGAACATTGGCAAGTGCGCGATCACTGTTAGGGCTGGACGGAAATCACGAATTCACCGAGAATTCATGGGTAGTTAGTTAGAAACGTACAGATTAACGTGGCATGAGCAAAAGTGTTTCTAGGGCACGGAACACAAACTACAATTATGGGAACGACTTAGTGAAAAGAAATGTCTTTGTCTTTTGAAAGAAGCCAGGGAAGTAGCTGTAGTGACACCGGTTGGAAGACTGTTCCATGCACGTTGCACGAGCAGCCGTCACACGGAAAGACCACAGGGTGTCGCGATTTTTGGCGTTCGCCGTGAACTGACCGTGATTATCGCAGAGACTTTATCACGTCAGTCTCAAGGGCATATTTTAGTGTGGAGTTGATGACGACTTGCGCAGTTGTAAAGTGCAACTGTGCAGTAGAAAACAGCAGTTTGTGCACTTTTGGTTTGCGTTGACTGAACAAAGATACCATTTACAATAATTGCATAACTATTCTCAACTCAGTGCAGTTTTGAACCGATTTGTTTCGATTTGATATGTTAAACTGGCATTTTACGCAGAACTTTTCTGCTTCGCTCTCTGATTTCTGACAAGCAGCATTGTCCCTGGACGACACTGGCCTTTAGACCCCATGACTATTATTCCCAGAATGTGCAGTGCATAATTTTCCTTCAAATATGCCCGAACTTCACACAAACCGATTAGAATCAGTATTCACCGGCATTAAGTGTACAATACGTACCGATCTTGCACGGTTTTTCAGATATTGGTCGAAAATCGTCAATTTAACCCACCCCCACCTCTATTTGGCACTCCCAACTGGTGTGACCCCATCGGAGTTTCGCCGCGATATTTGGCATCAGAAAACTAGAGTCCGCGATTGTTCGCGTGATCCTTCATTTAGCCGTTTTGATACAATACCGGCTTCAGATTAATAAAAAGACGGGAAAAACATGACCGCAGCATATACCGCGCTAGCATAGTGTCGCGCGGTAAAAACATTTGGTGACCGGCCTACCCCGGATCACCCCGTAGAGCTTATATGCAGGTAAAAAAAGGTAAAGGCTTCCATACTCGTTACCAAGTGTTGGGCCCGGAGCTGATCCCGGTGTACAGGCAGTCAGCCCGCAGGTGACTATAAGTCATCCACCCGGCGGTAGGCTTCCATTACTTTCCGCCAGGCCTGCGGTTACCTTCCCAACCGCAGAGCATTACCGCACCTTGGCCGGTACGAAGTTATACAGAGGCACATAGGTGTGAACAACCTGCCCAAGGTTGTTGCGCAGCTTTGCCCTGAGTAGGATTTGAACGCACGACCTGTTGATCGTAAGTCTATCGTTCTACCCGTTGCGCCACCTTATATGCAGGTACTGGGGCATTCCTTACCGGTATATGCAGGTATCGGTAATGAATGTCCCCACCCAATTTTATTGGCGCGTTGACACGTCACTTATGACTGGACAGTACTTGTAGAATTTTGCACCGTCCTGTACTTGCCAAGTTGCTAGAAGGCTACTAGAACAATGACAAAGCCACTTGTGACAGAACTATTGTATTAAGAACAGTTAAACATAATTCAATAATACACACGTATTGCACTCAACAACAGAACCTTACATACACACAGATGAGGACAGGCAATTCCAGACTCAGAAGAAGCCAGCAGTCACAAGACAGCAATGACCCAACGTTTTTTGTGCCTCATGACCTTGACCTTTGACCCCAAAATAAACAGATTTCCAGGACACATGGTGCACCATGTCTATGTCAAGTTTGGCGATCCTAGCTGCATCGGTTTTTTGATATATTGTGTGGAAAAACAGACAAACGCATAAACTACGCCGCTGAGCATCTACCCACGTGACTACCGTCAGCGTGGATAATTGAGAACACCGGGCTATGGACAGGGCAGTACCAACTGCAGGTGGGCAAACGATACGCGACAAGGCGGAGATGCGGCCTCTTGCCAAAATACTTTGGACACTTAACCTTTTGCAGCAGACATACGTTGGGCTATACTCACTCTGTTTGTTAATTCTGCGCGGACAACTCGGCAGTGGCGTAGCTTTGTTCTGAAAAATGTGGGGGACCAAGCAAAATTTCTGACTTGGTGTACTTATAAAGTGGGAGGTCTGTCCTCCAACTCCACAAAAGTGGGGG
>Ga0209780_1004252_pt1 | contig 10961 bp, 8 predicted proteins | sample WorMetexBAHAMAS2_FD_187384 | JGI IMG/M metagenome (GOLD analysis project Ga0209780, IMG submission 187384) | Marine gutless worms symbiont microbial communities from Max Planck institute for Marine Microbiology, Germany - Inanidrilus exumae... | ecosystem: Host-associated > Annelida > Digestive...
GTAAATTCTGTTCATTACGGAGAGAAGAATAATTTCTTTTTTCTGTAGTTACGTTTCACATAAAAGTATTCAAATCACACCATTAACCATTTTTAATAGTTTATTTTAAAACGACGAATAGAAAAAATCGCTATACCCGGACTTTAAGAATTATAATTTATCATATAAATTGACTGAATAGGGATAGGGGTACCGTCATCAGTGTACTGGCATAATGGCAGCAACCTTGTTGAACATAACGATGATGACAAGTAGATCCCATGTACAACGACAGTGGTAAAAAGAATCAGACACATGAGACATGTGAGAAGGACACAGTGATATAATGCTAAATAAGACATGAAAAGTTTTGGTCCAGTCCCAAACAATAATCAGTTTCTGAACAAAAGAAGGAAAAAGCAAATGTTGAACCAGCCGGAACATGGCCTTCAACCAGCACATGTCTGTGAGTGTGCTTGTGTGCGGAATGACTAAGCAAACAAGATCTACTACTAACAGCGTAAATGCAAAATAAACAGCATAAGCATAATGCTTACATATTTAAAATAAGATGACAGAAATTATGAGAGGTATACGAACCTGCGATGTTTCCTATGCACACAGACAACAACACAGTGCATTCCACATAGCATGCAACATTTTACAACATAACACTGGCAAGCAAATGCAATAGACTTCTATATCGTACAAATGCACACAACTGAAAAAGGCAGTGCAAGTAATGACATAAAAAGAGGCATATACATGTTGCTTACACGTGTGAAATAAATGACAAAAAAGAAAATAGTACGTCAGACACATAAGCACATGCATCTGTCGTTGCATGACATGCAACAAAAACCTATCCCACTGTATTATCATTCTGGCCCCAGACTAATAACAAAAAAATTATCAGTATAAATTATACAGTAACATTAACACTAATCCCAACCTTGAACTTAATCTTACTGACTCCAACCCTAACTATACTAATCTTACTCACCCCAACCCTAATGTGAATCACTGATAGTGGAAACAACCTTGTGAATGTCTAGATGTCAGTGTGGCCCATACTGGCGATAATATCTTTGATGTCATACCATGACAATTATTCACATTAAACCATTTTGTTGTGCAAATTATGTGCATGCTGCTTCCAGAAGAATTGGAGACAAAGGCCCCCATAACAAAACTCCCCCAAGATAAAATGCCCTCAGTAAAAAACATCATCGGGACAAAACGTCCTCGAATGACAAATTGATCGCAGAAATGAGTGAAATATGCCTATCCATAGATGGTGAATTAGGAAATTTCAATCATGACAACACATAGAGGCAAGTAACACTAATGCATTATTAGGCTTACAACTGCATGTGTGATTCAGCTATTGTATTTTGACCTTATTATTCCATTTCCAAAGAGTTCCACGCCTATTTAAAATAACAGTTCTATCATCAGCATGCTTATGCCAACCAGCAGCAAGATACAATGATGTAGCTTATGGATCAAGTATGAAGATGGTAAAGGACCATTTCCCAGCTGCTTTGTGCCTGTGGTTGATTTAAGGCCCAGTGGAGGCACTGCACACGTAGGCTTACAGCCGTGTATTGACAATGTTGTGTACTGCATAAAGCTCAACTCATCACACGGTCAACTCATCACACAGCCCATTATCGTGTTACGAGTTGACCGTTGTGTTTAACCCATTCCTGCCAAATAGGGTCGCGATTCGGCAGTTAATTTTACTAAGTCCGGGGTGAAATTTTGAAGTTTTCTGGACACACATACACAAATATTCAGGCGGGAAAGGGTTAACGAGTAGTTGTCCAGAATGCCGAACGGGAACTGCCTTATAGATTTTTTGGTATTGTTTGATAATTTATGCATGGTGGCACACAGGGGCCACCCATCTTCTGTAGAAGAAACCACATTCTACTTGTGTACACAGAAGAGTTTCTTCTACAGGAGATTGCATCTCGTATGCGTTCATTCGTTATTGCGGGCTGAGGTCCAGCATACTCTGAACCTCAGTGCTGAGACAATATAGCGGTCCAGTGCACTTTTCCAGGTAGAGGAGGGGAACTGGTAAGTGTATGCGACGCGTGCGTGATGTGCAGGAAATAAGGGCTAAGTAGACCATCTGGCGTAGCCCTGAATGGTGCTCTGTGTTGCTATAGCCAGTGGCCAGCCAAGTCTGTTTACTTCAGCCATGCCGACAAAGTGTGCAGGGTTTGTGTTAGGCTTACTGTGTCAGTTAGGGTTAGTGTTACGGTTAGGGTCAGTTTATATTGATTGCTTAGTGGTAGTACTTGTTTGTGTTATGTCTCGCCATCTGGTGAATGAATTAATAAATGTGCTAAAAAAAGACTGATATGTCCCGACATTTAGCCGCCTGTGCTCAGACCGTGTATTTGGCTGATCGGCACTTGCAAACATGTAGTATGACATGAAAACTAAACATATAGGCCCATAGCTTCAGAAAAATTGCTATTTCCGGACTTTCGGCATTCGGCTGCGTTCGATATTCCGGCCGAAATATACGTTCGGCTACTTCGGCATTCCGGGCGTTCGACACCGGCATTCCGGCGTTCGGCAATCCAGGCCATTCCCAGGACGTTGACCTGTACCCTTCCGGACGACCCTTACCCCACCCCACAAAACTACCCCAACAACAGTTCCATACTTTTGGGTACTCAGCATCCTTTTCTGCTGGACCGAAAATTCGCTCTTCCAACAAAGTTAATCTTTCATCTAGCGCAGACACTTTCTCATCCTCCATCTTCAATATTAGCTGTGGCTGAAGGGCGGGAACCCGACGTAACTCCACGTCGACAAGTCAATGGTCATTACCCAACCCGTGAGCGGATGTCGCGCCTACACAGTGTACACACAACATGTGCAGGCGGGCAATACGCTTATGAGATGCACGATTGGTCTTGGAAGTTGGAAGTGACCCAATCGTGAATAACTGCAATCTTCATTTGAAGCTGTACAAAGATATTGCAGAAACGGATTTTTCGTTCAATCATTCCAGCTATTAACTAGAAGGCTGTACTGTGTTGAATGAACACAATACAGTATTCGCCCGAATCGGTCCGCTATATGTAATGGGTCTTTTCCCTGGGCCCACCTGAGTCCTAAACGCAAATGGTATCTCGATCGCTTTCGCATTTTCTGCAGGGCTCACTAAGTGACAGACCGACAGACAAACCACGCTACTCGGTCGTTCACAATCTAGGCTACCTACGTAGTAAGAAAAGAAAATGATGTACGTATGTATGAGAGGAAAAGTACGGAGCCCTTGCTTGCAGTTATAAGTACGTACTTAAAACTTTAAGTACGTACTTAGTCTTTGTCGATGGTGATTTGCTGTATGCGACTGACTGATGTCACGCGCACCGATTTGAAATATATTTAGATCAGTGGTCACGCGTTATGAAGTACTATACGATAGCGATCGAGTTACAGACGTCGCGAAAATTTTGGGGGTAGGCATCTTGTACGGAGCGTACAATCCGGGGTAAAAATTTTGAATTAATACTAACGGTAAAATAATAAATAGACATCTCGTAGATGGGTCAGTTTGGCCGCGAATTTCCGGCGATCTGTAATCATTGCGGAGTTATAACAGCCAGAAGTCGCAACACCTGGAAATTTTGTAAGCAATTGTGAGTTATTTTGGAAAACGACCTCTTATGGTAAAATTTTCAAAATTTCGTTCCGAAAGTTTAGATGGCGACACCGATGGACGTGGTTGTGTTCAAATATCGTAAAATTTGTACGGGAAATCACTGAAATCGTGCGTTATTCGCACGACAAAAAAATCGGCTGCCTCTCAAGCTGTCGCTATTGCGCGGATCGCGCCCAAAATCTGCCAGGCCAGCCACCGATATTTGGCTGACACTGTTCCAGATTTTTATTCAAATTGGTTCACTTTCTGCGGAGTTATAGCCAAACGCGTCAACACCGTTCTTTTGTCCCGTAAAGTTTTTCCAATATTTGCCCAAAGCAAAGCATCGCTTCGGGCGAATAACAACTCAAATGCTGTTAAATCACAGCTGGCAAATGTAGTTTTTTAGGTTTTAGATTTTTTAGTTTTTTAGAAAACCTAAAATATGAAAAAGTTTAAAATTTAGATTTTTACGTTTTTTAATTTTCGCAATTTATTTATCAGGAAACTGTAAGATTAAGTTGTTTTTCAAGTTAGTTTCACCAAATCTGCCATTTTGTCTTGGCATGTGTAGTTAATACCCACTTGGATTTCTAACATACTGTCTGCACCGTAGATAGGCTATACATAAAAGCGCTTTACAAAATTTAAAATTTAAAAAACCTAAAAACGTTAAAACCTAGAAACCTAATTTTTTCTTCTTAAAAAATAGATTTTTTTCAGCCTTGTGTTTAGTACACAATAATCGATAATTTACTGAATAAGTCAGAATATATCACACGAACTGTGTACAAAATAACAGAAAAAATTTATTCGTGCTTAATTTGAAAAATAAGTATGTTAGTGAAAGAGTACAAAAGCGTCACGGCGCTATGCGCGACAGCGCCATCTGGTGCATAGGCTCAAGTGCGCTAGTCATGACTTGATGCGGAGTGAGTCAACGTGCACGTCGGGTAACTTCCCGAGGTTGTCTGGGTCAAATTCCACGTGAGTAACGTGACGTCAGTTTCCCAATTTCACGTAGGATAAATTACTGAATATGTTAGAATATATCACGCGAACAACATAACATAACGTAAATTTATTCGTGCTTAATGTGAAAGATATTTGAAGTGTACGAACGTGCCGTGACGCCATCTGGTACAGGGGCATCGCTAGTTATGATTCATTTCCGTACGTCCAGTGATTGAAGTTATACGTCAGGTTACGGACAGTTTAGGCGAAATCTTTAATCACGTTTATGCAGGGAATTTTAGAAATTACAGCGCAATGTGACTATGATTTAGTGCGCTATAGAAGTAGGTACATTCACTCACATGGATTGATTCAACATGCATGTCGGGAACCCGAAGCCTAGACACATCCTTTCATGTTGGAGTTGGAATGATCGTTCAGAAAATCAATCTGGACCATCTGTGATCCGGACGGACCGACATCGTTACAACGCAAGTACTTAAAGTGTTGGAAATAATTTGTTATGCTGTATTTTTATTCTACTTCTGCTGTTTGCGTGATAAATTCAGACATGTTATTACCGCTCTTGTTTTGTTTCTAGAATCATAAATGCAGTTAGACATAACAAAAAAGTCAGTCCGATTCGATAGTTAATCAGATCGGATCTGAGTGGGCGTTGACATGTTTACATTTCATATGACTTCAGACTTCAGGTAATAATGTTGTAATAAACAGTTGTATTGAAGGCTACTTTGCATGTTATAAATGTGATCAGCGTGACTCCGTTTACCATCGATAAGTTGAGGACTAAAGAACGCAGTAAATTAGCGCGTTCGTTACTGCCGCCTCTGCCTATTGAGTCTTAACCTCTTCTTTTTCTTCTTCTTGGCAATAATGCTCTCAACTTCAATCAGTTGAAAACTCCGGAGCATGAGCGAGGGTAGACAAAACAGTTGCAGCGACAATCGGCTCACAGGAAATCAAACAGCAACAGGTGCAGACTTGATCAAACGACAGTGCAGGTGCAGATGCAGGATAAAATCAGTTATTGTCCAGCTCCTCTTGGTAGGGGCGCAACTCCCTACACTGTACAATACAGTGGAGTACCTTAAGGCAATTGCTCCGTACAGAGCCGCTCTGTACCGATTCTGTACAGAGCCGCATCGTGCCGCACGGCTTTGTACGAAGTCGGTACAGAGCCACTTTAATTCCATAGATGTACACCAGATGGCGCCATGTGTCTCAGCTAAACTGTATTTGAGAAATATGTTAATGTCGATCAAAAGCAACAACTAAATAATTGTGTAACTAACACTAACCGTAAACGTCGATTTGCGTTAAAAAGTGGAACACTGAAAACAAACTGGGTACAGAGCGGCTCTATACCAAGTCGGTACAGAGCCAAATTATTTCCGTGTATGTCTCAAGTAAACTGTAATTAAGAAATGTGTTAATGTCGATCAAAAGCAACAACAAAATAACTCTAAAACTATCCCTAAACCTAGACTTAGGCCTACGTTTAAAAGTGGAACACCAAAAGCAAGCAGCTGACATACATGTATGTGGATATGTGGGCCGTGCTGGGTTGTCCAAACTGCTGGCATGGTCTCATAATTGATCATGCATTCAGCTGTCTAAAGTAAAGAAAAGGGTTTATTTTGGGACAGTATAAGAAAAGAGGGGTGTAGTCTTTTGATAGGTAAAAAAGTAAGCGGCTAAATTGTAGAGATCGAACGAACCGACCGCTGCTGTTCCGAGACCGAATCAGTAACTGCACAAATTTGTTCCGGACGGAACCGAACCGAACCACACACGCAGATCCGCGCTCGCTGCCGTGGATCATTCATGCCACAGACCAGAGATGTGCAGATCCTGAAATGTTGCGTCAGCATTAGTCCGCGGATTCTGACAACAGATCCGCATTCCCATTCCCCACTCCCCACACAGGCTCCCAGCCACTGCCGTGTGTCCAGTCCATCTGAGCCTGGCAAGTTGGGTCACTGAAGAACAATTAACGGCTGTGGCTGCGGAGCATGGTCACGAGATGACTCAGATCGAACACGTCCGTCAGCACTATACTATAGCATCTGCTCACTGTGCTCAGCAGGTCAGCTTGCTGAGTGCCGAGCTTGAGTTAATGATCCATGTCAGTCCGCGTCTGTGAATTTTCGTGAGCAAATCATCTGCGTCAGTCCGCAGATCTCAAGAATTCTTGCGGATCTGCGTCCACAGGCGGACGCGTCCGCCGTTCGCACATCTCTGCCGTCGCCGTCGGCGTGGCGACTGCCATGAGTCGAGTTGCACGCCGGCACGACGGTCATTTGATGCCGTTGCCACACTTGCCACCACACACACGTAACACGAGAAGTCACAATGGCCGCACAAGACCGCCACGGACGGCACTTCAAAGGACGTACCGCGAGCGACCGTTGTGACACGGAATTGAAGCTGTCGCGGCCATCTATTGGGGTATTTCAGGCGACAAATGACCGTCGTTGAGATAATTATCGCCGAACTGCATTGTTTGTCCAACGGCGGGCATCGTGTTGACTGCTCAGCGCGACGGTAGGGGTTGCACTAAGTGAGACCGTTGCGACGGTCTCACTAAGAACAAAGAGACTGCTTAGCATGTTCCGGCTCTGGAACAAAAAATGTTCCGAGACCGCACCGAACCGACGTTGTTCCGGGCCGGAACAGTACCAGAAACAGTTCCGGTTCGATCTCTACTAAATTGGTACAGAGCTGATCTGTACACTTCCAAAAATTAGCAGGTAGACATATTGGAAGTGCAGCAGGTGGCTTGAATACTACTGTATGAAAATGTTATCTTCAGTGTGGCTCACACTGACATTTAGACGATCGCATGGCTATCTTCATTGTGACCAATCACACTGGGGTAGGTGTGGCGAGATTCACATCAGGGTTGGGCTTAGACGTATGGTTTGGGTTAAGGTTACGGTTAGGGTTATTGTGCCGGACTGATGACGAACCCACACTGATAATAGCCTTTTGATTGTCCATGTGTCAGTGTGTCCCAGAATTTTTATCCCATTGAAAGATGGCATCAACACCAATTTACATATTGTCAGTACGATAATTATAGGTACAAGTCAGGGCACTGAACCTATGTCCCAATAGGTGCTGCGGGGTGCACTGCACCTATTACCAGTTATAATAGGTGCAGTGTGCCAAAGGGGATAGCATTAGTGTTCACTGCTTAGGTTTTATTATACTGCTAAACTTGTCCAGTGAAATAAATGACGACAGTGATGATGATGGTCATGTTTATGAACATGATGATGGTGATTGTCATAATGGTGACAGATGTCAGTTAAGTCAATTAGTTAATTGCACTAGCATTTGATTTTGACTGTTTTCTGTCATAGGAATTTTGACATTGCTGTGTGTAGATGTGATTGAATACTGAATATGGGAGAATTGGCACATTCCAGAGAATATTTGAGCTTCAGATCTAGCGTGCCATTGCGGAAGGTTTAAATATGTGTTTCTTGCTGTACAGTAAATTTATGCGCCACGTAGTTTTTGCAGATTGCCATTAATGAAGTGAAAACATTAAGGCTTTTTTCATAGTCCCTGAATATGCAGCACCAGCGGTATTTCATCTCTATTGAGTTCTTCTACCGTAAGTAGTGCAACTTCACACAGTTGAAGATGATCACACTGCACATGACTATGGTATGCACCCGGATGGGACAATAAAAACTTTGATGCCATATGTGGGGTTGCAGCATTGTTTGCAGTTATGAATAACTTACATAGTGTGTTATTTGCCGTGACACACTGTGGCCAAGATTAAAAGTTTTGTTCACATCTTGCACATGTTGACTGTTGATGTTATTATATTTTTGCAGTTCTGCTCAAATCGCAAAAATTGTGAAATTTTGACTCACGTGAAATGTAGGTGTTTTACAGTATAAGGATACCTGTTTTATGGTGTCATTGAGTTGGTTTGAGAAGTTGTTGTTTTAATTTTAGGTATGTGTGGATGGTTGGAGACAAAAAGATTGGGCCATCTATGACGTTGGCTCAAAGAATGTGAAATGTCCATTAGTCTGTCTGCCACCAGTTAGTGGTAGAGCTGAAGTATTTTTCAAACAACTGTTGGCACTCTCTGCGGCAGGCTATCGTGTCATTGCTGTAAGTTTTTGAAGTACATTCAACTGCTAATTTGTCATATTGTCTGTTGCAGTGAGCAGTTGTTAAACTAAGCTTCTTCAGATTAATCATATAAATTCCAGGAATAGTTTTAAAATTGAGACAGCTGCCCAGCCAACATGGGTCATATGCTAGAGTTGAGATGCATTTTACCAGCTTATTGTGTTAAAAAGAGGTGAACTGCCATGTAATGGACTTTGCTGTTTATGCAGAAGTTGGTCATAGTTGCTAACGAGGCAATAGAAACATTGCAACACATATGGCAAACTACAACTAAAGCCGCAGTGGGAGAAAAACAAGTGCATTGAAATTTGAAAGTCTGTCTTGTTTTGCATTTCATTGCTCAAGACATTATGTGAGCTAGAAGGCTGATATGTCTGAAGTAGTTTCCAGTTTTGGAACATTAGATATTTCAGCCTCATTGGCAATTTGTTTGTGGCGATTTGTAAGTTCTTTTCAGCTGGAAGACATACTCCATTTATAGCAGTCCATGTCATTTTGCTGACAACTGAACAAGGAGGATGCCAAGAATGCAGTAAATGGAGGAAATCAATACTGAATAATAGCCACAAAAAGGAGTGCGCGAGTGAATATTGTGTCTGGCTCACCTGCTATTTCCTGGATAAAGCACCATTATACGTGTTGTTTTTGATTGGTTGTTGTATTTCAGCTGGAATATCCAGTGTTGTGGACATGCAAGGAGTTCTGTGAGGAATTTTCGAAACTTTTAGATCACCTTCATGTTGATCGGGTAAGTATTTTCCTATTGTTAATAAGTGCATATTTTTTTCTGTGGCATGTTTTCTAGGAGTTTAAGTAGTTCTTGATGACTGTGAATACAAGTTGGTTTGTGGCCTGTTTGTTTTCTCGTAGGTACACTTGTTTGGAGCATCTCTTGGTGGCTTTCTGGCACAGAAGTTTGTCGAGTACTCGGCACGAGTCCATCGAGTTCAGTCGATAATTATTTGCAATTCATTTACCGACACTGAAATCTTTGAGCAGACATATGCAGCCCCAACGTAAGTTATTCTGGAAAGTATTTTATACATGGTGCATGCTTTGGCAGATTTAGCTTTGTATAGTTATAGTGCCTTTGCCACCTGACATTGTCGGCAAAGACATTCTGTTTTTGGGCTGTCCATGATCCATCGCCATGTTCATCCGCTCATTCATTTTTCCGTTTCTTCATCCAGACAGATCTTGTTACCATGATGTATCGTGAATGGCTTGAGAAATCTGGATGATGCTTACACAGAAAATATTCATTAGCCCCCTGTTGAGGACCTGATTAGATTCTGAAGGTCAAAGGTCAAGGTCACAGCAGGCTATCGAGGTGGTGAAGGCATCCATGTCGATGCTGGTGTGTCGACGTTAATCTCCTAACCAACTAACCAACATTAGGGCTTTGGTGTAACATGAAATTAGCTAAAGCTGACATGTTTGTTTTGTAACTTTTGTTAAGGAAACTGAATAGTAGTCGGTCACTGGTAGAGTTGACTGAAATTATTTTGTCTGTTATGTTATGTGCAGTTACTGGTTGCTACCGTCTCTAGTTTTGAAAAGAATGGTTATGGGCAACTTTGAACGTGGCAGCCATGATGCTGAGATGTCTGATGCCATTGATTTTGTGGTAGATAACGTAAGTAAATGAACATTGAGTTTATGTGTTCAAATACTCAGACATTGGTTTGGACGTTTGTAGCTTTCTTCTTCAGTCCCAAGCCAAGAGATTGGCTGGGAAGAACGTCTCTGAAATGACCTGTTCTGTGTCGAGTGGGATGTAAAAAGTAAAAACTTAACTCAATTATTTTGTAGCTTTTGCAATATAGATGGCTTGCGTTTTGGTGTGGGTTTCACATAAATGCGTTTACAGATAAGCTTAACAGTGTCCAGCTTTCAGTTCTTCTCTGGGTATTTCGCCACGATCGCGCGATATTTTAGTCCTTGCTCACGCAATGTCTGGATTCTCATTTTATCGTCCACGGAAACTTTACCCATGACTCCAGCAATCAATTAACAAGCGGGTATACTTAATATGTTATAAATTTTTTAAAATATCAACAACTTAATAATTATGACGTCACGTCTAGCCAATGACGTCATAATTATTCGGGTGTTACCAAAACAATTCCCCTGTGAAAAATTGTAATTTTCATAGTAATTGTTTTACACGGTAGTGTGG